>Ga0065708_1001252_pt1 | contig 79883 bp, 60 predicted proteins | sample Hoacrofraction12_2_FD_59095 | JGI IMG/M metagenome (GOLD analysis project Ga0065708, IMG submission 59095) | Hoatzin crop microbial communities from Cojedes, Venezuela, sample from fiber fraction 12 v1 | ecosystem: Host-associated > Birds > Digestive system > Esophagus > Crop | place: Venezuela... | reverse complement strand
TACTGCAACATTCTCAAATGGTCAACAGCTGCTAAACGAACTGAATCTGAAACTTTTGCAATACGAGAAGGTATATGGTAAAGGAGAGGGTGAAATCGAAGTAAACCAACGTCTTACGGGTATCATCCAAAGAGCTAGGCAGCAAACAGGTATGCCTGTCGTCGTTCTAATTGATGAGTACGATAAACCGATGCTTGATGTAATGAACGATGAGGATACGGAAAAGATAAAAGCCATAAGGGATATCATGCGTAATTTCTATTCGCCACTAAAGGGATGTAACAGTGATTTACGCTTTCTCTTCCTTACAGGTATTACCAAGTTCTCACAGCTAAGCATATTTTCTGAACTAAACAACCTTGCCAACATCAGTATGGTAGAAAAATATTCTTCCATCTGTGGTGTTACAGAGGAAGAACTGCATACTGAGTATGGAGAAGATATACAAGAATTGGCGGATAAGCTAAATATTTCCAAGGAAGAATGTTTTTATCAACTCAAAGCAGAATATGACGGTTATCATTTCTGTGATGGTTGTCCAGATATATACAATCCTTTCAGTCTTGTTACAGCACTCACAAATGCTAAGATTGAAGCCTATTGGTTTGCTTCCGCTACGCCGACATTCCTTATCGGTCAGATAAAGAAATTTAAGGTAAGACCGCATGAAGTAGATGATATACAGGCCTTTTCGTCGGCTTTCGACATACCTGTGCAAAATATGAAGAGTGTCATACCGCTCATGTATCAGAGTGGTTACCTAACAATAAAGAACTACGATAAACTGACACAGATATATACTCTAGGTATACCGAATAAGGAAGTGCGTCAGGGACTGATGGAGACATTGCTGCAGGAGGTCGTAGGAGACGAAGACCTGATACCTGCTCAACAGCTACTGTCTAAGATGTTCCTTGCTCTTCAGAATGATGATATAAATACCGTCTTGGAACATCTGAAAACTCTTCTAGGCACAATACCATATACAGATTATATCGCGAAAGATTATGAAGGACATTATCAAGCAATATTATATGTTGTGTTTAGTTTCTTATGTAGATATGTACAGGTAGAGGTTCGCACGCCGAAGGGTAGGGTTGATGTGGTGATAGAATCGCCCAAGAATATCTACTTGATAGAGCTAAAACTGGATAAATCGGCATCGGAAGCACTAGAGCAGATAGACTTAAAGAACTACTCTTCTAGATTTGCACTCACTGGTAAACCTGTGGTGAGAGTAGGGGTGAACTTCTCGAAAGAATCGGCAAATATTGAAGATTGGAAAACTTATACTAATTGATACTAGAAAAGAGGAGAATGTCAGAAAAATGTAGTATATTTGCTGCGTGAATGTACCACCCAAAAAGGTGGTACAATAAAAAACAAGAGCATGACCAAGTTAGAAACCATACTCAACACATGGCAACAGATGCAACCGCTGACAGATGAGCAGCAAAAGCAACTGGAACGTAAGTTCACGCTGGAGTTCAACTACAACAGTAATCATATAGAAGGTAACACGTTGACTTACGGCGAGACTGAATTACTACTGATGTTCGGCAAGATAATTGGAGACAACAACGAACGATATGTGCGCGAGATGAAGGCTAGCAACGTAGGTCTGCTCCTAATGCAACAGGAGGCAGAAGATAAGGAAAAACCCCTTACAGAATCATTCATCCGAAGTCTACATCATACTTTGCTAGTGGAAGATTATGAGGTGTATCGCCAGGATAAATTCGGTAACACCTTCGAATATACCGTTCACGCCGGAATCTACAAGACACGTCCCAACTCTGTTATCACTGTCACAGGCGAACGATTTGAGTATGCCTCACCCGAAGAGACTCCTATCCTAATGACCGACCTTGTATGTTGGTATAACCAAGCTGAGCAGAGCGGTGAATACACACCTGTAGAGCTGGCTAGCGTACTTCACTATCGCTACATTCGGATTCACCCCTTTGAGGACGGCAATGGTCGCATCGCTCGTCTGCTAGTGAACTATGTTCTTCATCGCCACGGCTATCCCATGATGGTGATACGCAGCAAAAAGAAGGAACAATATCTCAAGGCATTAAACCATTGCGACAAGATAGTGGGCGCGATGCCTTTTACTGGCGCGAATGCCGATTTAAAACAATTGAAAGCTTTTGTGAGATACATGGAGCAATCCCTAGAGGACGAAGTGTCAACAAATATCAGAATTATCACCGAAGCTAGCCGTAATCTGTGGCTCTATAATGGGGATCTTGTCACGTTCAGAAATGAGAATACNATTCGTATTCTGGAGGCCATGCAAGCAGATGGAAAGGTTTCCATTCGGAACCTCACCGAAATGCTTGGTATCAACAAGTCTGCCGTTCAGAAACAGATTAAATCGTTGCAGGACAAGGGTTATATCATGCGAGAAGGAGGACAGAAAGGTGTATGGCAAGTCATTATCTATTGTACCACCAAATAAGGTGGTACAGCTCTCGACGTGTGAACCACTATTTTTTAGATTTTATCCCTAAAATATTGAATATTCAATAAAAAATGGTATCTTCGCAAAAAATATCAGAGTTTATGAGAAGATATCCCGTTGACTAATATTGAGAACAGGAATATTGTAGATCGAAAACATTGAAAATGATTAAGAAACTTTTATCGTTACCTCCTAACCTCGTTGACTGTTTTCATGATGTTACAGGACTGGACAGGGAGGAATATTTATGTGATAACGACCCGATAGACCGTAAGTTGGGTAGCGGCGGGGGTACTACATGGCTGTTGAAACAACATCCTGTAGACGGTAAGAAGATAATATTACATGCGGGTGGACAGAGTCGTAGACTGCCTGCGTATGCCCCCTCGGGAAAGATACTGACTCCTATCCCCGTATTTCGATGGGAGAGGGGACAGCGGTTGTCACAGTCGTTACTCGAGATACAGTTGCCATTATATGAGCGAATAATGGAGGTGGCACCGGCATCGCTGAAGACCTGTATTGTCAGCGGCGACGTGTTTATCCGTACCTCGCAACCGATAAACAACGTGCCTGAGGCCGATGTGGTGTGTTACGGTCTGTGGTTGGACGCCGACATAGCGAAAGATCATGGTGTGTTTGTATGCAGCAGACAGGATCCTACGCATCTGAAATGTATGTTGCAGAAACCCTCTAAACAGGAACTGGCACAGTTGCTGGATGACAATTTCTACCTTACGGACATCGGTATATGGCTGTTTAGCGACAGGGCTCTCGACATACTGAAAAAGCGGTCTACCAATGCAGATGGGGAAGTGACTGAATATGATATGTATTCCGATTTCGGTCGCGCCTTGGGTAAGCAACCGGGAATCAAGGACGACGAGATAAACTCGCTGTCGGTGGCGATAGTACCGCTCGAGGGTGGGGAGTTCTACCATTTCGGTACATCGCACGAACTGATATCATCGATGTTGGCGATACAGAACTTGGTTAATGATCAACGGGAAATCATCCATAACGACCGTAAACCGCATACATCGATATTCGTACAGAACGCCATAACGAAGATACCTTTTTCTTCGGAAAACAGAAATATATGGATTGAGAACAGCGTGATAGGTTCGCATTGGAGCTTATCGCAGAATAATATCATAACAGGCGTACCCGATAACGACTGGCATCTGTCGTTGACTCCAGGACAATGTGTGGATATCGTCCCACTGGACAAAGGGTGGGTGGTACGTCCGTACACGTTCTATGCCCGTTTTGCGGGTGACAGACAGACGACCCCGCTGTTTCCGATAGTACACGATATCAACGAGGTGGAGACAGTGCTTAAGGAGATGCTGTCGACGATGCTCGAGGACGGTAGTCCGCAACCTCCTGCAGGTTATGAACTGCTTTCGGCGCAGGATATATGCAATAGGGCGGATATGCGCAGACTGACGGCACAGCGACGTAAGTTGCGCGCCCTCAATTGGGATCTGTTGGCAGCGAACTATAAGCATAGCGTGTTTTATCAGATAGACCTTGACGATGCGGCTCATGAGTTTGCAGCCATGAATCTTGATATGCCTCTGCCGATAACGGAGAATGCATCACTACAGACGCAGATGTGCGATGCGATGTTTCGCAGTAGGTTGAACGAACTTAAGGGTGCCGACGGTTCGGAATATTCGCAGAAAGCTTTCTCGATATTACGCGAGGGACTGATTTCCTCGGTGGCTAACACGCGGCAACATCCTCGTATGGATGTGTATGCTGACCAGATAGTGTGGGGACGCAGTCCTGTACGTATCGATATCGCAGGCGGATGGACAGACACGCCGCCCAACTGTTTGTTGGAAGGCGGTACGGTAGTGAATTTCGCCATCGAGCTTAACGGTCAACAGCCGATACAGACGTATGTGCGACCGTGCAAGGAGCATCATTTCGTGCTTCGCAGCATCGACCTCGGTGCTATGGAGGTGATAGACAGTTACGAAGCGCTGTCGCATTACAACCAAGTCGGTTCACCTTTTTCCATCCCTAAGGCTGCCCTCGTGTTGGCAGGTTTCCATCCTGATTTCTCGGAAGTGAGATACGACAGTCTTACGCAACAACTGGAAGATTTCGGCGGAGGACTGGAAGTAACCTTGTTGTCAGCTATCCCTGCAGGTAGCGGTCTTGGTACTAGCAGCGTGTTGGCTGCCACTATCTTAGGTGCGTTGAGTGATTTCTGTGGCTTAGGATGGAGTAAGAACGATATCTGTTCGTATACGCTGATATTGGAGCAGATGCTTACCTCGGGCGGAGGATGGCAGGATCAGTATGGCGGTGTTCTGCCGGGAGTGAAACTGTTGAGGACGAGCAAAGGTTTCGACCAACAGCCAGTAGTGAGTTGGTTGCCATCGGAAATTTTTACGGGTGCTGATTATAAACCGTGTCATCTGTTGTATTACACAGGTATCACCCGTACAGCAAAGAAGATACTGTCGGAGATAGTGAGCAGCATGTTCCTGAATAACGGTCAACAGTTGAGGCTGTTGCGTGAAATGAAGGAGCATACCATGGATATGTACGAGGCCATCCAACGAGCCGATTTTGATCTCTATGGCAGGTATGTAAGGAAAAACTGGCTACAGAACCAAGCCCTCGACAGCGGTACAAATCCTCCTGAGGTAGAGGCGTTGACGAGGTTGATAGATGATTACTGTCTGGGTTATAAGTTGCCCGGTGCCGGAGGCGGCGGATATCTGTATATCGTAGCCAAAGATGCCGTGGCAGCATCGCGTATCAGACAGATACTCACGGAGCGTCGTCCTAATGCCTCAGCCCGTTTTGTAGATATGTCGATAAGTGCTACGGGATTTCAGACAAGTCGTAGTTAAGAGAATAAAAGACGAATGAGATGTCAAAAGATACATTATTAAAGTCGGGTGGGGTAAGTTTCGTTATCCCCTTCTGTTTGGTAACCTTCTGTTTTGCCTTGTGGGGTTTTGCCAACGATATCACCAACCCTATGGTTAAGGCTTTTTCCAAGATTTTCAGGATGAGCGTCACCGATGGAACCCTTGTACAGGTAGCTTTCTACGGAGGCTATTTTGTTATGGCTATTCCTGCCGCCCTGTTTATCCGTAGGTTTTCGTACAAGTCGGGAGTGCTTATGGGGCTATTGCTTTATGCCGTAGGAGCCCTTTTGTTTCTGCCGGCAAAGATGACGGGAGATTACTATCCTTTTCTTATCGCCTATTTCATCCTGACCTGTGGACTGTCGTTTTTAGAGACCAGTTGTAACCCTTATATCATGTCGATGGGAACACCCGAGACAGCCACAAGACGACTGAATATGGCACAGTCGTTCAACCCCATGGGATCGCTCGTCGGCATGTATGTCGCGATGAATTTCATACAAGCCCGACTGAATCCCCTCGATACAGCGGAGCGTGCGCAACTGTCGGATGCGGAGTTTGAGGCCGTGAAACAGTCGGATTTGGGTATACTTGTAGGACCATACGTTATAATAGGATTGGTTATTGCCGTGATCTTCTTGCTGATACTGTTTACCAAGATGCCAGATAGAAACGAAGGGGCAGTGAAGCAGGATATCCGTTCCACGTTACATCGTTTGATTCATAATAAGAGATATAGCGAGGGCGTGGTGGCACAGTTCTTCTATGTAGGAGCGCAGATTATGTGCTGGACCTTTATCATTCAGTACGGAACGCAGGTGTTTATGTCTGAGGGCATGGATGAGCAGACTGCCGAGGTATTGTCGCAGAAATACAATATAGTGGCGATGATACTGTTTTGTTGCAGTAGGTTTATCTGCACCTTCTTCCTTCGTTTTGTCAATGCCGGTAAACTGTTGGCATTGTTGGCAGGTGTCGCCGTACTGCTTACGTTAGGAGTCATCTTCCTTCAGGGTCGCACGGGTTTATACTGTCTTGTTGCCGTGTCAGCATGTATGTCATTGATGTTTCCTACGATCTATGGTATTGCGCTTACGGGATTGGGTGATGATTCCAAGTTGGGTGCCGCCGGTTTGATAATGTCGATATTAGGTGGTAGTGTCCTTCCACCTCTTCAGGCGATGGTTATCGACTCTTCAGACTGGGGCTTTATCCCTGCTATCAACGCATCCTTTGTCTTCCCTCTTATCTGCTTTGTCGTAGTATTGCTCTATGGTAAAAAAACTCGTTGAGTTTTTTACCATAGAGCCAACTATCAACTATCAACTATCAACTATCAACTATCAACTATCAACTATCAATTCTCAATTGTCAATTATCAACTCTCCATTCCTTTACGCCTCTCGTCTGTGAATCGAATTCGATACCGAGTTTGATGATTTTTCTTTCATCCATAGCAAATGGCGCGGCGTAGTTCTTCTTTTCTATCTGTTTCAGGGCCTTCTCGGGTGAGTTGTCGTATTTGAGTTCCATAATATAGATGAAATCCTTTGTCTTTACTACGACATCCATAGAGCCGTTGGACGTNTGTTTTTCTACATCACAGTACAATCCAATCATCATAAAAATGACGTGCAGTGTATTATGGAAATATTTTTCCTGGTCACCAGCGATAGTAAAGTCAAGGTTGGCATATAGTGTCTGAAGCCGTTTCATAAACATCTCTACATCGCCAGTTCTAAGATCTTTAACGAATTCTCTCGTCTCAAATATCGATTTNCCTTCNTTGTTTTGCAAATAATTAGGGACAAGGTCCTTCATGAAACCTACATACACCTCCTCATTCGGGAACCCCAGCTCNTACTCNTGNAATTCCTCNTCGTACCCTGTAATNGTAAGGTATCCTGACTGATACATTATAGGCAGAGGATTGTCTCTAAAATTTTCCTTACCTCCCAACTGATTTTTATCTACTCTTCCACCCGATAGTTTCTCTATACTTAGTCCAGAGTCTTTGAGAAGGGTAACAAGAAACGTCGGAGTTCCTGTCTGAATCCAATAGTTCTCCAAATCTCGATTACTGAAAGCACGAAGGATACTGAAAGGGTTATAAATACCGACACCATTAGGGATAGAAATGATATCCGTCATATTTTTTGCGCAATGCTTCTCGCATTTCATCGAAACTCATACTATTATCGGCCGCCATCTCCTGTATAGGTTCTTTACAGTAAGTATCTAGTTCCTCATCGGTAAAACCACAGATAGCTTGATAATCCTTAGAAAGAGATATGTCTTCTAGTTGATTTAGGTCACTAAAGATACTTATTCTAGAGAATTTCGTCACACCCGTAAGCATTGCGAAGCGGATATGTGCATCTGCAGACTTTAAAACACTGTAGAACGATTTAAGTTCCCTACGAAATTTCTCGTTAAGATCTTCGTCATCTAAAGTTTCCGTCAAAGGTTTATCATATTCATCTATGAGAATCACCACCTGTTTCCCTGTTTTTTCATGAGCACGTTCTATAATACCTTGAAATCTTGCAGACGGAGTTTTTTCCGTAGGACGAGTTCCATAAATACTTTCCCAGGCTGCTAACGTATTATCGAGGTGTAGTTCTACAGCATCTTCCTTGCTGTAATTTTCTCCAATCATATCAATATGCAGCACAGGATAGATTTCCCATTCCTCTTCAAGCTCCTCTATTTTGAGCCCCTTGAAAAGTTCTTTTTCTCCTCGGAAATATGCGTCTAGCGTGGAGATAAGTAGTGATTTCCCGAAACGACGGGGACGGGAAAGGAAAAAACATCCTCTCCTACGCCCCAACTCATAGACGTAATCTGTCTTATCTACATACAAGAAATCATTGTTTCTTACTTTAGCAAAAGTCTGAATACCTATTGGATAGTCCATGTCCTGCAGTTTTTTGTTTTCTTTTTGTGTTCTCATAATAATAGATCTAAAGTTTATTTTCTCTTTTTGATATATGTATTAACGTTAACACTGCAAAAGTACTGATTTCTCCTGAAAGTTCCAAATTTTCCTTTGTCAATAAATAAAAAATCCTGCAATCGGTGTGACCGCAGGATTTTTTTGTTATAGAAGAGCGATGATGTTACTGTTTAGTAACTTCGGCTTTGAATGTTCCAGCGTATCCGAGATACAATTTTATGTTGTATGTACCCGCTTCAGCCTTTAGATTATCTCCATTATGTTCAAGGTTGCTTAAAGAACCACCCCAGTTTACGCTCCAGTCGTGATTCATGCGGAACTTATACTCTGTATCTTCAGCGAATGTTATTGTTGCTTCCCAATAACCGCCTTCTACGTTGTATGTCATCTCTTCGTCGCTACCCCAGCTATTGAATCCACCGATGATACCGATGCTTTCAACCTTTGTCAGGGCGTAAGTCAAAGCTGCCGCGTCGAGGTCGATCATGTAGAATCCGGCACCCGGATCAGGAACGTTTGGTCCGCCACTCTCTGTGAGTACACCGTCGCTGACATATTCGAGATCGCCCTCCCAGTTATCAGCATTCGGTTTAAACTTAAACTCACCGTTGAGATAATAGAATCCACGATATTTACCATCGAAGTTGCCACCGTAGAGAGGATGTGATGTAGCCCATCCGCTTTCGTTACCTATCTCATAGTAGTATTCGCCGAAGTTAAGAGCCTTCACGCTCCATGTCTGATCCATGACGTTGAACTCAAGACGATATAACTTAGCACCTTCAACGGCATCTACCTTGAGGTTTCCTCCTACGTTGTTGAATGCGAATTTACCCTCTGCATTATCTTCTGTTGCTGAAATACACTTACTCCAGTCGCCACCGAGACCGCTCTTTGGTGTCAACTTAAACTCAAATCCTTCACCCACTGTCTCTGCGTCTAATACAACAGAGAATACAGAATTTGATGATACGTCAACGAAACCATTAGAAACTTCATATTCCGTATTGGTATTGTCCCAACCGTTGATGCCTCCGGTGATATAATATACCTCATCGTAGTACAATGGAGTAACGCTCCATGTCATTTCGAGCATATTGAATGTCAAGTTGTAATACAGAGCACCTGAAGTTGTCATACTTAGGTTTCCTCCTACGTTGTTGTAAGCGAATTTACCCTCAGCATTATCTTCTGTAGCAGAAATACATTTACTCCAGTCACCACCTAATCCACTTTCTGGTGTCAACTTGAATTCGAAACCTTCGCCAGCATCTTCTGCACTTATAGTGATGGAGAACTCAGGATCATCATATACGTCACCACCTCCATTTGTCAGTTTGTATGTGGTATTCGTATTATCCCAGCCATTGATGCCTCCGGTGATATAGTATGTATCTTCAATCTCTGGAGCCTTTGGTATAGCTACGATATTGATAGTACCGCAATCAACCTTTACGGCACCTTCGCCATTATCTACGGTAGCATACACATGCGTTGAGAAGGTGCGTTCTACAGGTCTAGCTCCGAAGCAATCCACTATCATTACCTGCAAGTCGGGAACCGTCATTGTGTTACCGTCTGGAAAAAATTCTATTAGCGATATTTCCCCAGTCTCGTAATTTTCAGGGATCATTTCAAGGGTATATGTTGAGACACTGTAACCATCAGGGAGATTACTTGTGTTCGTTGTGAAAAGTTCCACTTCTGTACCTTCATACGTGTTGAGGTCGATCGTCGGTACTGCCGATGCAGTAAACCCTGGTATTGTTATGGCATCTTCCTGTGCGTATGACTGTGGAGATGCCCAGTCCTTGAAGTCTTCGGTGCAGGACCCAAGGATGAGTCCTGACAACACGAAGAATAAATATTTTGCTATCTTTTTCATAATCTGCTATTTTAATTATTCGATTGAACCTGTTTCCGATGTGAAGTTGAGATAAACCTTCTGTCCGGCACTACAGCCTACACGGTCTTGGTCACCTCCTGTTCCTCGGTAAGCAATCTTTTTATCAAAGATAATAAACTCAGATTTCCACCAGTCATAACCAGGTACTTTAACGTAGATACGTACGCAACCATCGGTGTCATTACCTGGGAGAGATGTAGTAATCTCTGGTGAAACGAAATCTCCATCGGCAGTAGACGGTACAGTGAATGCTTCGCCCAATCCTTCATCCCATCCTCCTACGAGGAGACCGATGAAGCGGACTTCAGGTTTATTGAACTGTACGTCGTATACGATGTCTCGTCCAACAACGGATGCTGTAACTATCATAAGATACCATCCAGGGTTGTTAGAAGCGATGTTTCCGTCGCTACTTGATACTATCTCAGAAGCAAGATCTCCGCTTATCTCGTTGATACCGAGATAACCCTTCTCGTTACCGTCCCATGATTTAGCGGTATTAAACTTGATACCAGATTCATCGATATAAACCATGTGCCAATAAACATTGTCAGTGCCATAAACAGGAACCATTGTGAGTGAGTTGCCCCAATCCCATCCGTTGAAGTTACCGACAAGATATATTTCCTCAGGAACGGTTACTGGAGGCAGAGAGTATTCAAGATGTACATTAGACAGTGTGATAATGTTTGACAGAATCTCAGTACCATCAATAGTGCCGTTGGCTGTGTTGAGCATATTAGCTTTCAGTCTGATATATACCGGTACGTCAATAGGAAAATCATCTTCTGTTTTTCCTTGCTCTAATGCCATTGTTGTCAGAGTACTAGCCAATGTGGCAGCATCTACGTTTATTTTAGCAGAGTTGGATGTCTCGCTTAATTCGGTATAATTGCTCATGTCGCTATTAAGTGACACCTGAACGGTATAGAGAGTATAAGCAGGGAATCCATAATCAGGTTGCGAACATGTGAGTGTCAGATAACCGCTGTTCGCCAAATCTATTGTATTATTAGCTGCAATGGCAGGTGTGTTAAGTACGAACTGTGTAGGAGATGTCAGAGTCGGATTAGAATCATTGTCGTCGCTACATGCCGTAAACAGGCACACACCGCACAGAAGCAGTAATGTTGACTTTATAATATTTTTCATATCTTTATGCATTTTGTTATCGTATTAATAACCTTCATTTTGAACGAGATTCTCATTTGCATTCAAATCTGTCGTAGGAATAGCAAATAGATTCTTGTAGCTTGCGAAGTTTGTTCCGGCATAGTTTCCGCCTTTCCACTGCCAATTGTAGTTATTATTTCCACCATATCTTCCGAAACGGATGAGATCCATGCGTCGGCGTCCCTCGAAATAGAATTCGCGACTCCATTCATCGCATATCTCACTGAGAGAGTATGATGTCGTTCTTGTAGTAGCATTAGCGCGCGCACGAACAATGTTGATGTACGCTGTACCAGTCTCACCTGTTACACCATCATTCTGACGAGCTTCAGCCTCTGCGTATGTGAGATAAGCCTCAGGTACACGGAAGAAGAAGAAATCAGCATCAGGGAATTGACTGCTGCTACCGTTTGATCCATCTGTCTTGAAGTTATTAAACTTACAAACGGCGAAACCGTCGGTGAAAGTGCTTACATCTGTATTGTTATAATTACGACCTTCTGCATCGAAAATGGCACGGTCGTCATTAGCAAGTGCAGGCATAGCGTATGCAGCCACGTTGTCCGGAGAACCAGTAGGGAAGAATTTGTCTATGAGGTCAGGGCGACATCTGTTTCCGCCCCATGCTTCAGTAGTACCAAGACCGCTTGTGGCAGCGTCTTTAAGATGTACGTTCTTATCTGAACTACCTGCAATCAAGAACAGAGTTGTACCCCAAGATGTCGTTTTCAGACCATCTTGTAGTATAGGGAAGATACCCTCTACGCTAGAACCATTCTCGCCGTTATCTCCCATAAATAGTTGTTGGTAAGGAGACCACTGACCTATTTGAGTCTCGTAGATATGATATCCGCTATTGATAACCTTTCCTGCGTATGTTTTTGCTTTTTCCCACTGTTCAGTACCAGTATATACTTCAGCGTTCAGATATAATCTAGCAAGTAGCATCCAAGCAGCAGCTTTATCTACGCGTCCGTAACCAGTATCTGATGATGTCTTAGGAGTGGCCTCAGACAAATTATCTTCTATGTCTAATAATTCACTCTCCACGAAATCATACACTTGCTGGCGTGTATATTGCTTAGGACTCTCTGTAGAGACTTCTGTAATGAAAGGAACATTTCCCCATCCATCCATTAAGAGAAAATAATCCAGAGCACGTAGGAAACGTACTTCTGCAGACATCGTGGCATCTTTATCACCAAACTCTGTAAGATATTGGTTACAGAATGCAACACTTGTGTAAAGACGGTAGTAATAACCTCTTAACATAGGATGAGAAGCGTCGTATGTATTGTAGCAGAATGAAGAGATACCCTCATCACCCCAACCGCAGATAGACTCATCTGTAGTTAACTCGTTGGCATTCCACATCTGACGTATGTATCCAGACGTACCACCATCAATACCATCAACGTCGCTATCTCCGTTTGCACCGCCGTTACCAGCCATTGCTATCGTAGCATAGCATTTATTGAAAAGGGCAGTATAATCTATATCTGTCACCAGATTAGGGTCAATAGGAGTGACGTCAAGGTCACCGGTACAGGAATTGAACCCCATTGTCATGGTCAGAGCTGCTGCCGATATTATATATTTTATCTTTTTCATAATCGTAATAATTATTGTTTAGAAATTCAAACTCAGACCTAAAATGTATGAGATAGGACGTGGATAAACGGTGCTGTCTATACCACCGAATACCTCAGGATCTATACCATCGTATTTTGTAATAGTAAATACGTTTGAGCATGTTGCGTAGATACGTCCGTTAAGACCGCCCCAGTTTCCACTTCCGAAGAGATTAGAGAAGCTGTAACCAAGTGTAATGTTGTCACACTTGAGGAATGAAGCGTTCTGTACCCAGCGATCTGACAATGTAGAGGTAAGGTTGTAAGTCTGCCAATTAGCAGAAAGGGCTGCCGTAGGACGGTTTGAAAGATACTGTGATCTAAACATCTCACCTGTACTTAAGTTGCTTGCCCCTGCCATCACGTCATTGAATACATAGTTGCCTAAGCTAGCGCGCAGAGAGAATCCGAAATCCCAGTTCTTGTATTCCAGTCTAGAAGAAAGACCCATAGTAACAGGTGCCATCGGACTCTTATAGAAATATTTGTCGGCTTCAGAAATTACACCATCGCCGTTACGATCGACAACGACACCCTCCAGAGGATTACCGTTCTCATCATATACCTGCTGGTAAACGAAGAAAGAACTTGCGGCGTGTCCCACAGCGTGTGCCTGACAGGTAACACCAGTACCAGAAGATATACCTCCTGTTTCTACATAGTAGTCAGATCTGTCACTTGCCGTTAACTGCGTAATCTCATTCTTGTTGTATGTAAAGTTGTAATCAATAGTCCAGAACCAGTCTTTAGTCTGTATCGCTTTCCAGCTTAATGCTATTTCAAGACCGTTATTCTTTAGACTACCGATATTTGAAGATACCTGATTCTTAAAGTTTGCACCGGCAGCAACATAAACAGTATTCAAGAGGTCAGTAGTCTTACGATGATACCAATCGATACTTCCTGTAAATCTCTGGTTGCAAACACCCCAGTCAAGACCGATGTTATATGTCGTAGTCTTTTCCCATGTCAGATCTTTGTTTACAGCCTGAGGACGTGCCAGACTACCATCTCCTGTTACAGGATAATAAGAGTCTGTACCGGTGTTTGTCTGATAAATAGTGAAGTAGTTGTAATCACCGATACCGTCTTGCTGACCTGTCTTACCATATCCCAGGCGGAGCTTGAGATCAGATAACCATGTCATATCTCTAAATAATTTCTCTTCGCTCATCTTCCATGCAAAAGCGAATGAAGGGAATGTAGCCCAGTGGTCTTTGAATCTTGAAGAACCATCGGCACGTACTGTAGCTGTGAGATAATATCTATCGAGCAAGCTATAGTTTGCACGACCGAAGTAACTTACGATATAGTTCTCAGTCTTGTAAGTATAGTTAGTCTTTTGATATTCTGTTCCTGCGAGAGTCTTATCGTTATTTGTTAGAGGATAGTATCCCCAGTAAGAATTATTCAGTTCTCTCCAGAAATGCTGCTCCTCACCACCGAACATGATATCGATATGATTCTTTGCTTTGTCATTGAAATCGTGGTAATACTGTGCGTATGCACTGAAAGTAAGATTTCTCTTGAGAATTTTCTCCCATCCGTAATTACCGTAGTATATGTTTAGTGGAGATGAAGGTAATATGTCTGTGTCCTGTTTACCTTCAGAAATATCAGCACCGAAAGTTGCATGAAGACGAAGATCCTCAAAACCATGAATCTTATAGTCTGCGTCAGCACTACCGATGAAGGACTTACTCCTACCTATATCGTTCTTTAGGTCGAGTATAGCCATCGGGTTTTTCGTTGCAAGGCTATTAAGAGTATTTGGCCAACTGCTGTCGTTCAAACTTGAACCATCGGTTTTCCATGCGTGATATCCAGCGAAGTTGGCAGCATCAGATGATGTGTTGTCATATATACTCTGTGTAGGATCATACCAACGAGCTGCGCTTATGGCAGAGTTGTCGGCATATCTTGTTTTCGCGTACATACCCTTTGCGTTGACGTTGATGTTTAAGTGATCATCAAACAACGATGGGTTTAGGTTTACAGCAGCCGTGTAACGGTCGAATTTAGATGTCTTCAATACACCCTGTTGACCAGTATAACCTAGTGATACACGCCATGGAAGAATATTACCGACAGATCCAGCCACAGTAACATTATGGTCATGACTTACAGCGGTACGATATATCTCTTTTTGCCAGTCGGTATTTGAAGAACCGAGAGCTCTATAAGCGTCACTGTCTTCACCATACATATTGGTGATGAAACTACGGAACTGATCTCCGTCCATCACGTCTAAAGTCTTCTTGTTATGTGATATTGTAAGACTTCCATTGTATGACACGCTTACCTTCTGTCCTTTACGTCCTTTCTTAGTAGTGATAATGATGACACCATTAGAACCACGGCTACCGTATATGGCCGTTGCTGATGCGTCTTTCAGTACGTTGAAGCTCTCGATATCCTGTGGGTTGACCATAGAAAGAGGGTTGGAAAGACCCTTTACACCATTATTATCCATAGCAACACCATCTATGACTATCAGAGGGTCGTTGCTTGCGTTCAGTGAAGAACCTCCACGGATACGAATCGTTGCACCACCACCAGGAGAACCACCGTCGCTTGTTACGTTGACACCTGCAATCTTACCCTGCATAGCGTCTTGTGGGTTGACTACAAGACCCTTGTTCTTAGAGTCTGGTTTCAATGCCGTCACAGAACCTGTCAGGTCACTTTTCTTTACGGCACCGTAACCGATGACTACCACCTCGTTGAGTGACTGTGCTGCATCTTCCTGAAGAGTGATAGACATGTTGTTAGATACGCTCACTTGCTGTGTTGCGTAACCGATGTAGGAAATCTCCAAGGTCTGACCTTGTTCAGCTGTGATAGTGAAATTACCATCGAAATCCGTCACCGTACCACCTTGTTGTCCTAGGATTTTCACTGTGGCACCAATGATTGGTTCGCCGGTAGCATCCTTCACGTTTCCTTTTACCTCCGCTTGCTGTGCAAAGACGTTGGCAGTGAGGAACAATCCCATTAAAAGGGATAGAATTCTCAGGGGAATTCGTTTTCTTACCTGCTTCATTTTCATTTGGTTTTAGTTAAAAATATATTTATAAATCTCTTTTATTCAGTTCTTAGTATAGCGGTTTCGTCCGCTTATAAGGACGACTTTTCGCCGCAAAGTTAATAATACAAAAATTGATTTATATCATTTTTACGTTAAAATGCAACTTTTATCTAAGTAATCGTTTGCATAAGCTCTGTTAAACGAGAGATTTTAAGAAAGGATTATTAAAAAGAATAAAAGTGCTAAGGTTATTGTATTTTTCCGTATTTTATTTCGTTATCGAGAAAGTCGTATATATACAGGGGACTTTGAAAATAAAATCCAGTATTTGGATTTTTTAATGCTTTGTAGGTATCGGAATTATAAAGCGTATCCAACGCATCAGATATATTCATACCTCTTCTTTCAACTAAAAGAGTTGCTATATCTCTTGCGTTAGACTCAATCATATATTTGAGTTCCTTATCTGTTACATTTATGGTCATATCTTTGCAAACGTTTTTATTTAAATCTATTTCGTTTATCTCTAAATAAGAGCCATGATATAATTTCATGCGATTTCTCCTCCTCTATATTTGCAAAAATCCTTGGCAGCTTCAACCATGTCTTTAAAACTTTGAGTATGTGCAGCATTATAATTGCTGATAAAGAAGTCTATGGCACCGAAACGTCTCAAATATCGGTATGATTGACTATCGGTGAGTCCATAACTTTTACCAAACTCATTCACCAAGGCAATTATATACTCTATGATATTTTTCGCATTCATTAGCTTTGTCTTTTAAGACTATATATATGTACTCTGCAAAGATAACCCTTTCTATTTTAATATTATACTTTTTTTTTGTTAAAAATATTTTTTTTCGATTTTTGAGAATAAAATGCGTACGTTTAAATATTAAAACTTTGTTAAATTAAATGATTTTAATGTACGAGTATAAATTTTTTTACTACTTTTGCAAAGTAAAAGGGATAAACACCTATATCGAGAGGTTGTTGAATGGAATCAAAGATAACAATGAAGGATATTGCCAAGGATTTAGGCATATCCGTAGCTACTGTTTCGAGAGCCCTCAGTAACAGTCCGCGAATCAGTGAAGAATGCAGGAAAAAAGTACAGAACTATGCAAAAGAGCATAATTTTGTGGTTGACGTTATGGCTTCATCTCTGAGGAAGGGTGTGAAGAAACCTGTGAAGATGATAGGTGTGATAATGCCTGAGTTTGTACACTATTATTTTTCTTCCGTCTTGGAGGGAATAGAGACGGAAGCTGTGGCCAACGGGTATATGGTAGTGGTGGCACGCAGTAAGGAACGTTATGAAAACGAAAGCCGAATCTGCGAGAACTTCCTAAAACAGAACGTGGCGGGAGTCATAGTATCGCAGGCTAAAGATACTACACACTATGAACATTTCAAGAAACTCATAGAGGCAGGAATACCATTAGTTTTCTACGATAGAATATGTACGGGCGTGAATGTATCACGTGTTGTTGTGGATGACTACCAAGGTGCTTTTAATGCCGTTTCGTACCTTATAGAAAAGAATAGTCACAATATCGTGTTTTACGGTTCTCCGATGCAACTGGAAATATCCAAGAACCGCTTTAACGGTTACCGTGACGCCTTATTGAAAAATAAGATTCCTTATAAAGAACAGTTTTTTATAGAATGTGACAGTCGTGCGGATGCCGAGGTGATGACACCCAAACTGATGGAGGAACATCCTGAGGTGGATGCCTTTTTCTGTGTAAACGATGACACGGCAGTAGGCGTATTGTACAGTGTATTAAGGATGGGTTATAAGGTACCCGAGGATATTCAGATAATAGGTTTCGGTAATGACTACCATGCTAAAGCTTGTAACCCGATGCTTACTACCGTAGAACAGAAAGGTATCAACGTGGGAGAGGAGGCTGCAAATATTCTAATAGACCATATTGAAGGACGCATTCCTAAGGACAAAGTGGACAAGAGAATTGTGAGAACTCGACTGCTTGTAAGAGGAACCACGAAATAGTTGATAGTTGATAATGGATAATGGATAGTTAAATGTTTATTGGTAATAATTATCAATTATCAATTGTCAATTATCAATTAGATTACAATCGTTTGCACAGATAAATGTTNCTTTTTCTTCGGTTTCTGACTTTTTCCNAAATCAATATTTTTTACTTTTGCAGTTGAGACCATTAGGTGAGATATCACTAATGACTAAAACGAAATGACGAAGGGTATAATTAAGCCTCAACGTCGGACAAGTTTTTACTACTAAAAGATTACTATAATAATGAAAGAACGACCTGATTTAGGATTTTGGAAATTGTGGAACTTAAGTTTCGGTTTCTTCGGAGTACAGATAGCGTATGCACTGCAGAGTGCCAACATATCGAGAATTTTTGCCACGTTAGGTGCGAATCCGCGCGACTTAAGTTATTTCTGGATATTGCCCCCGTTGATGGGTATCATCGTTCAACCGATTGTGGGTACGTTGAGTGATAAGACATGGTGTCGTTTCGGTAGACGAATACCTTATCTCTTCGTCGGTGCAGCCATAGCTGTAATCGTGATGTGCCTGTTGCCTAACGCCGGCTCACTCGGTTTTGTGGTAGGTTTAGAAATGCTCTTCGGACTCTTAGCCTTGATGTTTCTTGATACGAGCATCAACATGGCGATGCAACCGTTTAAGATGTTGGTGGGTGATATGGTAAACGAGAAACAGAAGGGACTGGCTTATTCCATACAGTCGTTCCTCTGTAATGCGGGTTCGATAGTGGGATATATCTTTCCTTTCCTCTTCACTGCTTTAGGTATCAGTGATGTCGCTCCGAAAGGTGTTGTACCCGATTCTGTGATATACTCTTTTTACATAGGTGCAGCAATCCTTATATTGTGTGTCATCTATACTGCAGTAACGGTTAAGGAGATGCCTCCTGCAGAATATGCGGAATATCATGAGACGAATACTGAACTGACAGATGCGAAAGATTCGTCCAACTGGATAACATTATTAAGAAATGCCCCTACCACTTTCTGGACAGTCGGTCTGGTACAGTTCTTTTGTTGGGCAGCGTTCCTGTATCTGTGGAGCTATTCCACGGGAGCTGTGGCAGAAGTGGTATGGCATGCTACCGATCCTTCTACTGCTGCTTTCCAGGCAGCGGGTAACTGGGTAGGTGTCCTTTTTGCCGTACAAGCTGTAGGTAGTGTAATATGGGCTGTAGTGTTGCCAATGTTTAAGAACAGGAAATTTGCATACGCAGCAAGTCTTCTGTTGGGCGCGATAGGATTCGCGATGGTTCCGTTTACGTATAATGCCTATTCCATGTTTATACCATTCCTCCTGATAGGTTGCGCATGGGCAGCGATGTTGGCCATGCCGTTTACCTTCGTAACCAACGCTTTGGAGGGCTATGGACATACGGGAGCCTATCTCGGTCTTTTCAATGGTACGATATGTATACCTCAGATAATAGCTGCAGCGTGTGGTGGAGTGGTGTTTGAACTCGTGGGAGGTGCACAGAGTTCCATGATGATCGTTGCCGCNGTACTGCTCATTTTCGGAGCTTGTACGGTATATGCTATAAATGATAATAAAAAATAACGCGATATGAAGTATGAATTGAATTTTAACGTTGACTACCGTACCACTTTCGGTGAACAGTTGGTGCTNGTTATCGGTGACAGCATGTATAACATGGGTACGGTGGACGGTAGCAGGTGGACGCAGACGCTCTTCTTGGATTTAGATAAGAAATCATCCGTTGACTATTTCTACGTGGTATATAAGAACGGTCTNGAGAGTAGAAGNGAATGGCAGACGGAGACGCATAAATTAGAATTGAATAACGACAACACNCGTGTNGTAACTACATACGACAAATGGATAGATATACCGGNNAACAGTTTCCTGTATACCTCTGCCATTACGGAGTGTCTAGCACGCAGGGAGAAGAAACCTCTGCCCAACAGCAAGAAATCGAAGGTNNTACGTTTTAAGGTGCGTGCNCCGCAGTTGCGAGATAANGAGACNCTCGCTATAGTAGGCGATGATAAACCTCTNGGTGAGTGGAANGCNCTGAAGGCAGTACGTATGTACGAACATTGTTATAACGAGTGGGTGATAGAATTTGATGTCACGAAATTTACCAAACCCGTGATAGAGTTTAAGTTCGTTGCCCTNGACGAAGAGGATGATGTGACGCCTTTCTGGGAGACGGGTGAGAACAGGGTGATAACACTGCCCAACCTCAACGACAACGAGATGATTGTATACGAAATGCCGGAGGCAAGTTTCAATGTCTATCCTATCCGTTGTGCAGGAACGCAGATACCGGTGTTCTCCTTGCGCAGTAAGACGAGCTTTGGTGTCGGAGATTTCGGTGATCTCAGGAAGTTTATCGACTGGATGGCNAAGACCAAACAGAAACTGCTGCAGATCCTTCCNATNAATGACACTACAATTACACATACATGGACAGACTCCTATCCNTACAGNTGTATCAGCGTCTTCGCCCTTCATCCTCAGTATGTAGACCTTTCGTCTCTACCATCGATAGAGGATAAGGAGAAGGCAAAGGAGTTCGAGAAACTGCGTGAAGAGNTGAATGNNCTTCCTCAGATTGACTATGAGAAGGTGAACAACGCTAAGATAGCTTACTTGAGGATACTGTTCAGTCAGGATGGTNCTGATGTCCTTAAATCGGCCGCATTCAANAAATTCTTCGAGAGTGCCAAGGAATGGTTGCTGCCATACGCCCTGTATTGTTACTACAGAGAGAAGTTCGGTACCTCTGATTTCCATACGTGGAAAGGACATGAACAGTTTACGGATGCAGAGGCTAAGAAGATGTCTGACACCAAATCGGAAGAATATAAGGAGGCATCGTTCTACTACTACGTACAGTTTATCCTCGACAAACAGATGTCGGAGATTCACGAGTATGCCCGTAGCAAGAAGGTGATACTGAAAGGTGATATNCCTATCGGCGTAAACCGTAACAGTTGCGACGTATGGGTAGAACCGCGTTATTTCAATCTCAACGGACAGGCGGGAGCTCCACCTGATGCTTTCTCTGTAAACGGTCAGAACTGGGGATTCCCTACGTACAACTGGGACGAGATGTTGAANGACGACTGTCGTTGGTGGGTNCATAGGTTTACCAATATGTCACGTTTCTTCGATGCCTATCGTATAGATCACGTGCTCGGTTTCTTCCGTATCTGGGAGATTCCTATCACAGCCGTTCACGGTCTACTCGGACAGTTNGCACCGTCATTGGGTATGTCACGTGAGGAGGTTTCGGNGTATGGACTGCCCTGGCAGGAGGATTTCTTCACCAAACCGTTTATCGCAGACTGGATCATCGACAAGATCTTCGGTGACAANGCAGGTGAGGTGAAAGAGAAATATCTCAATCATCTGCATGATGATATATGGGAGATGAAACCGGAATATGATACGCAACGGAAAGTCGAGGAAGCTTTCGCAGGAAAAGAGCAGGAGGAACTGAATGTCCGTGACGGTCTTTATGCCCTGATAAGCAANGTGCTCTTCGTGCGTGACCATAGAGACGAGAATAAATTCCATCCCAGGATATCGGCACAGTTGGATCTTCTCTATCCTGTTCTCAATGATGGAGAAAAAGCGGCGTTCAACAGGTTGTATAACGACTATTATTACCGTCGTAACAATCAGTTCTGGTATCGTGAGGCGATGAAGAAACTGCCACGACTNGTNAATGCAACGCGTATGTTGGTATGTGCGGAAGACCTAGGTATGGTGCCCGACTGCGTATCGTGGGTGATGAAGGAACTGAGGATTATCACTCTTGAGATGCAGACGATGCCCAAAGATGATAAGGTGAGGTTCTCGCATCTGTCGAAATTCCCATATAGTAGTGTATGTGCGTTCTCCAGTCATGATACCCCGACACTCCGTCAGTGGTGGGATGAGGATTACGGAAGGACACAGGAATACTATAATGTCATGCTCCACCGTGGTGATGAGGCTCCACACCCACTGCCCGGTTGGTTGGCAAGNGATATAGTAAGCAGACAGCTTACCTGTCCTTCNATCATCTGTGTCACGACGTTGCAAGACTGGCTCGCTATGGATGAGTCGCTGCGACTGCCTGATGCNAATGCGGAACGTATAAATATTCCATCGAACCCGAAACATTATTGGAGATATCGTATGCATCTGAATATCGAGGATTTGATGGCGAAAGATAGTTTTAATGATAAAATACGACAGATGGTCGTTGACGCAGGANGAGGGTAGTTGATAATTATTATCAATAAGCATTTAATTATATAATGAGAGGGTTATTGTTTTTCGTATTGGCAGTGTTGCCGTTTGGATTAAGGGCGGAGACGGTTTCTTCGCCGAACGGTGTTGTCAGTGTGTCGTTTGACGTTAAGAACGGAACGGCGGTATATAGTGTGTCGTACAAAGGTAAGGATGTTATCCGTCCTTCGCACTTGGGACTGGAGTTATGGAAAGATAAGCATGCCAGTAACGGTGATAAGGAGTCAGACCTGATGGATGGTTTCAAGCTCGTGAAGACAGACAAGAGTTCTTTCGATGAGACATGGACACCGGTGTGGGGTGAGACGAAGACGATACGTAACAACTACAACGAGATGGCGGTCACCTTGTTGCAGGAGAGCATGAACAGAAATATCGTGATCCGTTTCAGAGTTTATGACTACGGTATGGGTCTTCGTTATGAGTTTCCACAACAGTCGACACTCAACTACTTCATAATAAAAGAGGAGAAGACGGAGTTCGCAATGACGGGTGATCATACGGCATGGTGGATACCCGGTGACTACGATACTCAAGAGTACGAGACGGTGGAATCGAAACTCTCCGAGATAAGAAAACTTATGAAGGGTGCCATCACACCTAACTCTTCGCAGACGACGTTCTCGCCTACGGGAGTGCAGACAGCGTTGCAGCTTAAGACGTCGGATGGGTTATACATCAATATCCATGAGGCGGCATGTGTGGATTATCCTACTATGCACCTTAACTATAATGAGAGTAACAAGACATTTACATCATGGCTCACTCCCGATGCACAGGGTAGGAAAGGGTATGTACAGACTCCTTCTTCCACACCGTGGAGAACAGTATTGGTGAGCGATGACGCAAGAGATATGTTGGCATGCAAACTGATACTGAACCTCAACGAACCGTGTAAGATAGAGGATACCAGTTGGATACATCCTACTAAATACTGCGGCGTGTGGTGGGACATGATCGTGGGCAGAGGGTCGTGGAACTATACCGACGACCTCCCTTCGGTACGGTTGGGTGTTACCGATTACTCAAAATGCAAGCCCAACGGTCGTCATGCTGCCAATACAGCCAACGTAAAACGTTATATCGACTTCGCAGCGAAGAACGGTCTTGACGAGGTCTTGATAGAAGGATGGAACGTAGGATGGGAAGACTGGTTCGGACATTCTAAGTTCGACGTGTTCGATTTCGTTACTCCTTATCCTGATTTCGATATCAAAGAGTTGAACCGTTATGCTCACTCAAAGGGCGTGAAACTGATGATGCATCATGAGACATCGGCTTCGGCGATAAACTATGAGAGACATCTGTCGGAGGCATACGACCTGATGAACAAATACGGCTATGATGCTGTAAAGAGCGGTTATGTGGGAGACATCATCCCTCGCGGCGAATATCATTACGGACAGTATATGAACAATCACTATCTGTACTGTATTCAAGAGGCTGCGAAACATCATATCATGGTCAATGCGCATGAGGCAACACGTCCTACAGGACTCTGTCGTACCTGGCCTAACTTGGTGGGTAACGAGAGTGCGAGAGGTACGGAATATGAGGCCTTCGGCGGTAGTGAACCGTATCATACGGTAGTATTGCCGTTTACCCGTCTACAAGGCGGTCCGATGGACTATACTCCCGGAATATTCGAGACGCAACTAAGTACATGGAGCAACAACAGTTCGTGGGTGCGCAGTACCTTGTGCGGTCAACTGTCACTATATCTCGTGATGTATTCGCCACTTCAGATGGCAGCCGACTTACCAGAGAACTACGAACGTTTTGACGATGCCTTCCAGTTTATCCGCGATGTGGCATGTGACTGGGACGACAGTCGTTACCTCGAGGCAGAACCGGGTGACTATATCACTGTGGCACGAAAAGCTAAGGGTACCGACAACTGGTTCGTTGGCGGCAAATGCAACGAAGACGGTCATAAGGCGAAGATAGTATTCGATTTCCTCGATGAAGGTAAGACATATAACGCATCCATCTATCAGGATGCCAAGGATGCTCATTATGAGAAGAATCCTAAGGCCTATAAGATAACGCACAAGAAGATTCGTAAGGGTGATATACTGAATATCGATGAGGCTTGTGGCGGAGGTTTTGCAATATCGTTGATATGCGGAAAATAGAAAAATTCATACAAGGTGTTGTATTGATGTTGTTACTGTCATTCTTCATCCCTGTCCATTCTCAACAGCGCTTTTTCTTCTATGCACCTACGGATGCTAAGGAGGTGGTGATGAGAGTGTATGACAAGGGTGAAGGCGGACAGTTGTTAGAGACCTGTAAGTGCAGGATCTATTCCGACCCGTTGAACGAGAATGATACCGTGGCAGGTATATCCGAATGGATTGCCACTCCAAGTACGAAGATGATGAACAGATTCTATACCTTGGAGGTTAAGACGAGCGACGGGAAGAGTCACGGAGAGACTGCAGGGTTAGGAGCTAAAGCCGTAGGCATCAATGGTAAGAGGGCTGCGGTGATAAATATGGAGAAGACGAATCCTACGGGGTGGAAGATAGACCAACGTCTGTATACCGATAATCCCGTGGATCTGGTGATATACGAGATGCATCATCGCGATTTCTCCGTCGACGACTCTTCCGGTATAGAGCATAAGGGCAAGTTCTTGGCACTTACCGAGGATACGGCGATAGCACATCTCAAGAAACTCGGTGTCAACGCGGTGCATATACTGCCCTCGTTTGACTTCGCTTCTATCGATGAGGCTTCAGATAAACCGCAGTATAACTGGGGCTATGATCCTCTGAACTACAACGTTCCCGAAGGCTCGTACTCCACCGATGCTGCCGATCCTTATAGCAGGATACGTGAGTTTAAGGAGATGGTGATGTCACTCCACGTGGCAGGTATCAGGGTGATACTCGACGTGGTGTACAACCACACCTTTAACATAGAAGGCAGTGCTTTCCAACGGATGATTCCAGACTATTATTACCGTAAGACGGCTGATGGAAAATACAGTAACGGTAGCGGTTGCGGTAATGAGACGGCGAGCGAGAAAGAGCTGATGCGTCGTTTTATCGTGGAGTCCGTTCTCTATTGGGCGAAAGAATATCATATCGATGGATTCCGTTTCGACCTTATGGGTGTTCATGATATAGAGACCATGCAGAAAGTGAGAAAAGAGCTGCATGCCCTCGACCCCTCGATATTCATCTACGGTGAAGGATGGAGCGCAGGACAGTGCGCACTGCCCGAGGAACAGTTGATGATGAAGAAGAACATGCAAAAAGCCGGCTCAGATATCGCGACCTACGGCAGTGGTATCGCCGCTTTCTCTGATGAGATGCGTGACGCCCTGCGCGGTCCGTTTAACGATGATAAACAGGGTGCGTTTTTGGCGGGACTGCCGGGAAAAGAAGAGAGTATCCGTTTCGGTATCGTAGGAGCGATAGACCATCCACAGGTAAATCTTAAGAAGGTCAACTACTCCGATAAAGCGTGGGCGCTGCAACCCTCGCAGATGATAAGTTATGTAAGTTGTCATGACGATATGTGCTTGGTAGACAGGTTGTATGCCAGTATACCGAAACTGTCGGAAGAGGATATGATACGTCTCGACCTACTTGCACAGACGGCGGTGCTGACATCACAAGGTGTACCTTTCATCTTATCGGGTGAAGAGATGCTCCGCAGTAAGAAAGGTGTGCATAACAGTTACAATTCTCCCGACAGTATAAATAAGTTGCCGTGGGAGAATATGACCAAATATCCGCAGGTGTTCGACTATTACAGTAAACTGATTTCCATGCGCCGCGGTCATAAAGCGTTCAGATTAGGTGATGCCGATATGGTAAGGAGACATCTTGAATTTTTACCGACCCCTGATTGCGTGGTAGCGTATCGGTTGAAGGATATGGGAAGTATGGATAAGTGGAACAACATCGTGGTGATATTGAATGCCAACGACCATTCCCGTATGGTGATGGTACCGAAAGGTAAATATACCATAGTATGTTGTGAAGGAATGATAGAGGAGGACGGATTAGATAATTTTGAAGGAAGCATGGTGGAGGTGGCTCCGCGATCAGCCCTTATAATGCATGAATAATATGAAGAGAATAGCAGTTTTATTATCGTTAATGACGGTTATGGTTACAATGAGTGCAAAGAATGATATAGTGTCGAAGATAGAACCTGCCAACTGGTACGTGGGGATGAAGAATCCATCGTTGCAGTTGATGGTGTATGGCAACGGTATCCGTGATGCCAAGGTTAGTGTCGACTATCCCGGTGTGAAAATCGACAGCGTGGTACGTCTCGACAGTCCTAACTATCTGTTCGTGTATCTCAACGTAGGCAGTGCCAAGGCAGGTGATATGAAACTGAATTTTTCTCTCGGCAAGAGTAAGTTGTCGTATAAATATCCGTTGAAGGCACGTGCTATGTCTGGCAACAAACGTATGGGATTCACCAATGCCGATGTGCTGTATATGTTGATGCCCGACCGTTTTGCGCAGGGTAAGATGGATAAGAGCGGTGAGAAGGCGCTAAAACAGAAATATACCGTAGATAGAAACGCACACAGTCTGCGTCATGGCGGTAACCTGCAGGGTATACGCAATCACCTAGATTATTTCAACGAGCTGGGTGTTACCGCGCTGTGGCTTACCCCTGTGCTGGAGAATGATATGCCCGACGATCAGGGACAGTGGAGCTGTTATCACGGTTATGCCACTACCGACTATTATAATGTAGACCCCCGATTTGGAACTAATGACGATTATCGTGCTTTGGTAGATGAGGCACATAAGAAAGGTCTTAAGGTAGTGATGGATATGATTTTCAACCACTGCGGTTCATATCATCCGTGGGTATCCGATCTGCCATCGAAAGACTGGTTTAACGAGTCTGACTGTATAGAGATGGATGGTAAGACGGTGAAGATAAAAGATCCGCAGTATCTGCAGACCAGTTATATGCTCACGCCTATCGTGGATCCGTATGCTTCGGATATCGACAAAAAGGAGACGGTGCAGGGATGGTTCGTGAAGACGATGCCCGACCTCAACCAACATAACCCACATCTTATGCGTTACCTGATACAGAACAGTATGTGGTGGATAGAGACCGTGGGTATTGACGGTATACGTATGGATACCTATCCTTACGCTTACGCTGATGCTATGGCGAAATGGATGAAGGCCTTGGATGAGGAGTATCCCAACTTCAATGTAGTGGGAGAGACGTGGGTAGTAGATCCTGCTTATACCGCTACATGGCAGAAAGACAGTAAACTGAGTAAGGACAACTCCTATCTGAAGACCGTTATGGACTTCAGTTTCTATGACAAGCTGTCGTTTGCCAAGAACGAGGAGACAACGGAGATGTTTAAAGGTTTCAACAGAGTATACAACAGTTTCGTATATGACTATCTCTATCCTAATCCATCGAGTGTCATGGCATTTATCGACAATCACGATACCGACAGATTCTTAGGTAACGGTAAAGATACGTTGGCCTTGAAACAGGCGTTGGCTCTGTTGCTTACAGTAAACAGAATACCGCAGTTGTACTACGGTACAGAGATTCTGATGAATGGAACCAAGGAAAAGTCTGATGGTTTTGTGCGCAAGGATTTCCCCGGCGGTTTTGACGGAGACAAGCATAATGCTTTTACTGTAGAGGGTAGGACACAGGCAGAAAACAGCATGTTTACCTGGCTCAGTAGAATGCTTCACTGGCGTCAGGGAAATGATGTAATTATTAAAGGCAGTATGAAGCAGTTCCTGCCACATAATGGTATCTACGTTATGGCGCGACAGTATAACGGCAGAACCGTAGTTACGATTATCAACGGCACATCGCAGAAAGCCACTCTCGATGTAGCACGTTATGCTGAGGTCTTCGGAAGCACCAAAACAGCGAAGGATATCTCCTCCAATCGCAACGTTTCTTTAGACAAAGATATCACCCTTCGTCCTCGTCAAACTATGGTGTTAGACTTTTAATGAAATGTTAAAAAAGATGAGATTGTAGTAATTTGAAGAATTTTTATTATATTTGCGCACTGTAAGGAATATCCTTATAAAATACTTGTAATATGACTACAAATATTAGTATAAACATTGATGTTCCACAAAACTACAGCGTAGAGGAACTTCGTGTACAACTTACTGAATATGCAAAGCATTTGATTTCAGAAAGTCAGAATCTTAATATAAGAAAAACAAAGACAGATTCTGGTATTCTGAAAGAAATAGATGCTTTGTCAGGTGTACTTTCTGAGAATAATACAACAGATTGGAGAAAAAAGAAATCTAAATATCTTGAAGAAAAATACAAATGAAAATATTTGTTGATACAAACTTAATAGTTGATTACCTTGAAAAACGACAGGATTTTTGTTTTTTTAACTAAGGAAATTAAACAAAATGGGTTTTTCTACGTCATATACATACGGATAAATCGTAAAAAGTATTATTATGAACGGAAAAATTATTATGGGCGTGGCATTGTCAGCCCTTATTCTCACGGGGTGTGCAAGTAAGAAAGATCTAGAAGCTTGCCGTCAACAGAATCAGTCATTAACAGCAGATTATCAGAATGCTAAAGAACAGTTGGCAGACAGGAATGCCCGTGTCAGCAGTCTTGAGGAGCAGATAGCACAGTTGCAGAAAGAAAACAGTAATCTGCATTCTGCTCTCGACAAGAGTTTGTCATCTTCAAACCAGAATAATGTGAATATCTCTAAGCTCGTAGACCAGATCAACGAGTCGAACCAGTATATTCGTCATTTGGTAGAGGTGAAGAGCAAGAGTGATTCACTCAACATGGTACTGACGAACAACCTCACACGTTCTCTTAGCAAAGAGGAGTTGAAGGAAGTAGACGTACAGGTTTTGAAGGGCGTAGTATATATCTCGCTTGCTGATAACATGTTGTACAAGAGCGGTTCTTACGAGATCAACGATCGTGCATCAGAGACTTTGAGTAAGATAGCTAAGATTATCATGGACTACAGTGATTATGATGTTCTTGTAGAGGGTAACACCGATAATGTGCCTATCTCGAGAGAGAATATACGTAACAACTGGGACCTCTCTTGTTTGCGTGCTTCTAGCGTGGTACAGGAACTGCAGAACAAATACGGTGTAGATCCTAAGCGTCTTACAGCAGGTGGACGTGGTGAGTTTAATCCTATCACGGACAACAGCAGTGCTGTAGGAAAGCAGCGCAACCGTCGTACACAGATTATCATCACTCCTAAACTCGATCAGTTTATGGATCTGATAGATAAGGCACCTGAAAAGGAATAATTCCTGTCGACAATAGCAGGGATGCGAGATTTGTCGCTGTTTTATATGAGAAAAACTTTTTTAATATCGTTATTGATAGCTATTACCACTCTTTCATCGTGTAAGGATGAAAGTAGTGGTAGTAGCACTTCGTCTTCTTTTTCTGTTTCTGAAACAGAGATGGTCTTTGATTCCGATGTGCGTGAAGCGACAGTAAGTATCACCACTAATTCCAGTTGGACGGCATCTTCGAATGTCGGTTGGTGTCAACCCATTGTTTCATCGGGAACAGGTTCCAAAGACCTTGTGTTGTGGGTAAGTCCCAACATCACTTCAGAGGAACGCAGTGGCACGGTGACGATCAGCGTGTACAATGTAAAGAAGACTATTAGTGTTAAACAACCAGCCTTTACGGGCGATTTGGATAGTTATGTCTATCATCTTCCCGTTATCTTCCACGTACTGTACAAAGACGCTTCCGATTCATTGCAAAATCCTTCGCAGGCGAGACTCGCACGACTTATTAAAACCGTGAATAACGAGTATTACAATAGTAAGGCAAATGGCACGAAGGCGAGGTTGGGATTCATTCAGAATAATGAAATAGACGTGGTCTTTGAGATGGCAAAGTATGATGACAACGGTAATGAGTTGGAAGAGCCGGGTGTGATACGACATAAAATAAGTAGTGATACCATCAATGCGTACGATTTCTTAAGTGGTGAGTATAGCGAATATATTAGCTATGGACAGAATATAAAGCGCTATATAAATATCTATCTTTTCAATTTCTCAGACAATGCGCTCGAAGGACTGACGACAACGGCTTTAGTAACAACAGAACACCCTTTAGATTCTTTGCGTAATGCCGATGAATATGTTAATGTCTCTGCGACAAAATTTTCAAATATGTTATATGGTGTCGCGATAAATAATACATATCTCGGAGAAGAGGATACGGAGACATCTATAAAACTCTACGATGTAAATCAGATATTGGCGCACGAATTAGGACATTATTTAGGTTTGTTGCATACCTTTTCAGAGGTAGAGTGTGAAGAGGATGATGCCTGCTCGGATACCCCTGTAAGCGATTTATACGAGTATTGGAATCAGTTTTCGTTTTTTGATGGTGTATGGTATCGTAATGGAGAATCTACTGGTAATTATATAGAAAAGCTGACGTTACGCACCGATTGCAACACATTAGAGCAATTTGAAGAGCGTAATATCATGGATTATCAATTCACCTGGCGTGATGAGTTTACTGACCAGCAGCGTGCAAGAATGCGTCATGTGCTTTACTACGGTCCTTTTGTACCCGGTCCTAAATTAGAGGATTATACGACAGTATCGCTAAAAAATCGAAGTGTGTGGAACTCGGAGTTTAAGCCGGGAATTATAAAATGTCCACCACACAGGTTCCCAGTTGATAATTGATAATGGATAATTGATAATTGGAAAAGCCGCATTCGCGGCTTTTCTAGTTGATAGGTAAGCAATAATCAAAAACAAAAAATCTCCGAGGCATTCGCCTCGGAGATTTTTAACTATCAACTATCAATTATCAACTATCAACTCTTTTTAAGGAGGTCTCTTATTTCCGTCAGCAGTTTTTCTTCGTTTGACGGTTCTGCAGGCGCCGGAGCTTCAGGTTCCTTCTTCCTCGTCAGTTTGTTTACTGCCTTAATCATAATGAATATACACCATGCGATGATGAGGAAGTCGATGATATTCTGTAGGAAAGAGCCATATTTAACATTAGCTTCTCCCACAGTGATAGCGAGGTCTTTGAAATCGATGCCGCCGGTGAGTACTCCCACGATAGGCATGATGATATCCTCTACCAGTGATGAAACTATTTTTCCGAAGGCACCTCCGATGATTACACCGACAGCCATGTCCATCACATTTCCTTTAACAGCGAATTCTTTAAATTCTTGCAAAAATTTACTCATAACTAGTCTTTTTTTATATTTATTAATGCTATTTTTGTTGCAAATATAAGATAAAAATCGTAACTTTGCATCCGAAAAAAGAAAAAAAGCAGAAAAAATGCTTCTGCTTTGATTTTTTGCCCTTTGGGTATAGAGGTAAGAAGATAGTTTAACCCAACAAAAAAATAAAAAAAATGATTAAGATTGCTATTAATGGTTTCGGCCGTATTGGTCGCCTCGCTTTCCGTCAGATGTTCGAGGCTGAAGGTTATGAAGTAGTTGCTATCAACGACTTGACAAGTCCTAAGATGTTAGCTCATCTTTTGAAGTATGATACAGCTCAGGGTGGTTTCGCTGGTAAATTCGGCGAGGGTAAGCACACTGTATCTCACAAGGATTCTGTACTTGCAGAGGATGGCAAGACTGTAGTTACTCCAGGTTCAATCACTGTAGATGGCAAGGAAATTACTATTTATGCAAAACCAAACGCAGCAGAGCTTCCTTGGGGTGAGCTTGGTGTAGACGTTGTTCTTGAGTGTACAGGTTTCTATACATCAAAGGCAAAAGCTTCTGCACACATCCAGGCTGGTGCAAAGAAGGTTGTTATCTCTGCTCCTGCAGGAAATGATCTTCCTACTATCGTTTACAACGTTAACCACAAGACATTGACTCCTGCTGATACAGTTATCTCAGCAGCTTCTTGTACAACAAACTGCTTGGCTCCTATGGCTGCAGCTTTGCATGCATACGCTCCTATCGAGTCAGGTATCATGTCTACAATCCACGCTTACACAGGTGACCAGATGATTCTTGACGGTCCACAGCGTAAGGGTGACCTCCGTCGTAGCCGTGCTGGTGCTTGCAACATCGTTCCTAACTCAACAGGTGCTGCTAAAGCTATCGGTCTCGTTATTCCTGAGTTGAACGGAAAACTTATCGGTTCTGCACAGCGCGTTCCAACTCCAACAGGTTCTACNACAATCCTTATCGCTGTTGTTAAGGGTAAAGATGTTACTGTTGAGGGTATCAACGCTGCAATGAAGGCTGCTCAGACAGAGTCTTTCGGATACAACGAGGATCAGATNGTTTCTTCTGATATCATCGGTATGAAGTACGGTTCACTCTTCGATGCTACNCAGACAATGGTATCTAAGATAGACGACAACACATATCAGGTACAGGTNGTTTCTTGGTATGACAATGAGAACTCTTATACTTCTCAGATGGTTCGTACTATCAAGTACCTCGCAGAATTGAAGTAATACGAAAAGTCGCTCTTTANGAGCTTCTNATCAATACAAAACTCCGCTGTCTTAGGATGGCGGAGTTTTTTTGTGNCANGAAAAACNTGTTTGNTGCTTGNNATACGACTTTTTTTTACTAACTTCGCTCCCGAATATGTATAAGATGATAACGATACTCGGTCCAACGGCGAGCGGTAAGACGACAGTGGCTACCNCTTTGGCTAAGGNGTGGNACGCAGAGATAATAAGTGCTGACAGTCGACAGGTGTATCGTCGCATGGATATCGGTACTGGAAAGGATCTCTCGGATTATACTGTCGACGGGGTACAGATACCTTATCACCTTATAGATATAGTGGAACCGGGCGAGAAATATAATCTGCATCGCTATCAACAGGATTTCCATCGGGCATACGACGAGATACGTGCACGGGGTAAGAACGTTATATTATGCGGCGGTACAGGCTTATATATAGAGGCGGTACTGAAAGGGTATAACCTTCCCGACGTGGGAGAAAATAAGGAGCTACGACTGAAGCTACAGGACAAATCCCTGCAAGAACTGACAGATATCTTAGAGGATTTGAAGGCGCGGAACGGTTCACTGATGCATAACACCACGGATGTAGACACGGCGCAACGTGCGATACGTGCTATCGAGATAGAAGACTATATCCTTCGCAACAGTGGAGGAAGATACGCCTGTCGCCAACACATCCTTTGCTGCACCCGAATCGTTGATAGTAGGTATAGATATCGACAGGGACGAACGTAGAGCAAAGATAACAAAACGTTTGGATGCACGTTTGGATGAAGGTATGGTAGATGAGGTACGTTCGTTACTTTCAGAGGATATTCCTGCCGAAGACCTTATATATTATGGGTTGGAATACAAGTATGTCACGGAATATATCATCGGTACTATCACTTATGACGAGATGCGTACCCGCTTGGAGATAGCTATACATCAGTTTGCCAAACGTCAGATGACGTGGTTTAGGGGTATGGAACGCCGTGGATTCAAAATACATTGGATATCCTCATCATTACCTTTGGATGAGAAAATAGCAAGGATCTTGGAGTTGTATAAAGGTGAAAGTTAGACTTATCCCAACTTAGATATTTTTTCTAACTCGTTTTCGTTAATAATCTTAATCTTCTTTCCGTCCATGGATATAATCTTTTCCTTAGCAAAAGAAGACAGGGTACGTATCGCGTTTGCCGTAGTCATATTCGAGAGATTGGCGACGTCTTCTCTACTTATATACACACTAAGTGTATGTTGATCGGCTTCCAGTCCGTAACTGTCTCTTAAGAAGAGCAGCGTTTCAGCCAGTCGTCCTCTCACGTGTTTTTGTGTAAGATTCAGTGTGCGGGTGTCCGCCTGTCCTAAGTCTACTGCAAGGTCTTTGATGAAAAGAAGAGCAACCTTATTGTTTTCCAGTACTAATTGTTCGATGAACGACAGGGGAATGGATGCTATCACGCAATCTTCGAAAGCCGAGGTTGTGGTGTTGTAGCAGTCGCCGGCGAAGAACGCCCTGTAACCAAAAAATTCCACCGGTTTAAGCACGCGCATTATCTGATTTCTTCCGTTGCTTGCCATCAGTCCCTTCTTGTATACTTTTACCTTACCTTTCAGTATACAGTGTATATCACGCGGTTCATCGCCCTCATGATATATGATGTCGTTCTTTGTGAAGGAGTTTATCTTCACAATCTGAAGAAGTGCTGTACGTTGACCAGCCGTCAGCGGTTCCCATAACCGGGTAATCGCCCTGGCCGTATCCAGCTTATCGTATTTTGCTGGCTCTTTTATCATCCTTTTACCTTACCTTGTATTGATGAGACATCACGAAGACCGAATGATTCGTTTACAACGCGTGTCGTGATGCAAAGGTACTAAAAAATATCAAAATGCAAACGTATAACCTGATAATTTTTCTCTTTTTGTGGTTGGAAATGCTCTTTTTCAAAAAAAAAACAGTAATAATTTTGTTTTTATTGAAAAAAGGCGTAACTTTGGAATCGATAAAGGGTGCGTCTTATCTGGAAGGGCGTGCTTTTGTTCTAAAAAGAAACCTAATAAAATATATTGCTATGAGCTATTTGAAATTTGAAAAAGCGGTAATGACCAACCTGGAGGAGTCGCTACAGAGGGAATTGCTGCGAACCAATCGCTCTGGTGCATATTCATGTTCTACAATCGTTGACTGTAACACTCGCAAGTATCATGGTCTACTGGTCGTTCCCGTTCCGGAACTCGATGACGAAAACCATGTACTGTTGTCTTCGTTGGATGTCACGGTGGTGCAACATGGTGCAGAGTTTAACATGGGACTGCATAAGTATGGAGGAAACAATTTCAGTCCTAAAGGTCATAAATACATACGTGAGTTTAACTGCGACAAGGTGCCTACGACGGTATACCGTGTAGGTGGTGTGATACTGAAAAAGGAGGTTATCTTCCAGCATTATGAAGACCGCATACTGATTCGTTATACCCTGGAGGATGCACATTCCTCCACGATATTACGTTTCCGTCCTTTCCTCGCTTTCCGTTCTGTGCGTCAGTTTACTCACGAGAACAGTGTGGCAAGCAGGGAGTACACACCTATCGAGAATGGTATAAAGACGTGCATGTATGCTGGTTATCCCGAGTTGTATATGCAGTTTAGCAAGAACAACGAGTTTATTTATCAGCCCGACTGGTATCGCGGAGTGGAATATCCTAAGGAGCAGGAGCGTGGATATGCCTCAAATGAGGATCTTTATGTTCCCGGTTATTTCGAGATGTCTATCCGTAAGGGCGAGAGCATCGTGTTTGCAGCCTCTACATCGGAGACGAACGTAAATACGGTGAAGAAACTCTTTGACAAAGAGGTTGAGGATCGTGCTCCTCGTGATAATTTCTTCCATTGTCTGGTGAATGCCGCTCATCAGTTCCATAACCGTGAAGCTAATGACGAGCGTTATATCTTAGCCGGTTATCCATGGTTCAAATGTCGTGCACGTGATACGTTTATCGCATTACCGGGACTGACGCTTGCTATTGATGAACAGGACTATTTCGAGTTGGTGATGAAAACATCACAGAAAGCTCTTAACGAGTTTATGAATGGCAGGAAGAAGAGGACGACAAAGATTGCGGAGATAGAGCAACCCGATGTACCCCTTTGGTGCATTTGGGCGTTGCAGCAATATGCACGAGAGATGGGAGATAAGAAATGTCTCTCTAAATATGGAAAATTCATTAACAAGATAGTATCATTTATTCTGCACGACAAACATCCTAATCTGCATCTGAAGGAGAACGGACTGTTGTGGGCAGAAGGTCGTGACGTGGCATGTACGTGGATGAACTCCTCGGCAAACGGTCGACCCATCGTGCCTCGTACAGGATATATCGTAGAGTTTAATGCTCTGTGGTATAATGCACTTATGTTCTGCGCCCGTCTGTCTGAATTAGCAGGCGACACCGTCGGTTGTAAGATGATGACCGATGCCGCAGAGAAATGTAAGACTTCGTTTGTCGAGACTTTCGTCAACGAATACGGCTATCTTTTTGATTACGTAGATGGTACGGCTACCGACTGGAGTGTTCGTCCGAACATGATCTTCGCCGTAGCCTTGGATTTCTCACCACTCGACCCCAAGACGCAGAAGAGCGTTTTGGATATCTGTACCAGGGAGTTGCTTACTCCTAAAGGCTTACGTTCACTGTCACCAAAGAGCAGTGGATATAATCCTATGTATGTAGGCCCCCAGGCACAGCGCGACTATGCTTATCACATGGGTACGGCATGGCCTTGGTTGGGCGGTTTCTATCTCGATGCATGTCTTAAGATCTATAAGCGCACCCGACTGAGTTTCGTAGAGCGTCAGATGGTAGGCTATGAGGATGAGATGTTCCAGCATTGTCTTGGTACGATCTCAGAGGTTTATGATGGTAATCCTCCGTTTAAGGGACGAGGTGCAATGTCTTTTGCCGTTAACGTGGCAGAGATATTGAGAACCATGCGTCTTTTGGAGCATTATTCGTATGATCAATAACTTAAATTAGACGACTATGAAAGTATTGATGTTTGGATGGGAATATCCCCCTCACGTATATGGCGGTTTGGCCACGGCCAACTATGGAATATCTGAAGGTCTGCATGCTCAACCGGATATGCAGATAACCCTCTGTCTACCGAAACCTTTCGGTGATGAAGACAGGGCGCCTGCGAAGATTGTGGCGATGAATGCCGTGCCTATAGCATGGAGAGATGTAGATCGCGATTATGTTCAGGGCAGGGTAGGTAATATCATGTCGCCCGACGATTATTTCCGTTATCGCGACCATATATATAGTGACTTTAACTATATGAATGTCAACGACTTGGGATGTATGGAATTTGCGGGTGGTTATCCAGGTAATCTACATGAAGAGATCAACAACTATTCCATCATAGCAGGTGTCGTTGCCCGAACAGAGGATTTCGATATCATACATGCCCACGACTGGTTGACATATCCTGCAGGTATACATGCTAAGAATGTCAGTGGAAAACCGTTGTGCATACATGTGCATGCCACCGATTTCGACCGTAGTCGAGGTAAGGTTAATCCTACTGTCTATGGCATAGAGAAAGATGGTATGGATAATGCCGACTGTATCATGTGCGTCAGTGAACTGACTAGGCAGACGGTGATATATCAGTATCATCAGGATCCACGTAAGGTGTTTACCGTACATAATGCCGTATATCCGTTGAAACCGGAGATACAGGAGATACCACGTCCTGATCATACCAACAAGGAGAAGGTGGTAACATTCTTAGGACGTATCACGATGCAGAAAGGTCCTGAATATTTCGTTGAGGCTGCGACGATGGTTCTGCACCGTACCCGTAATGTTCGTTTCTGTATGGCAGGATCGGGTGATATGATGGAGTCGATGATTTATCTGGCAGCGGAACGTGGTATCGCCGACCGTTTCCATTTCCCCGGTTTTATGCGCGGAAAGGAAGTTTATCAGTGTCTGAAAGACTCCGATGTATATGTGATGCCTTCGGTGAGTGAACCTTTCGGTATCTCTCCATTGGAAGCAATGCAATGCGGTACACCGTCTATTATATCTAAGCAGAGCGGTTGTGCCGAGATACTACATAACTGTATAAAGGTTGACTACTGGGATATCCATGCTATGGCCGATGCTATATACAGTATATGTCATAACGACAGTCTCTTCCATTATCTGCAGGAAGAAGGAAAACGCGAAGTGGACCAGATAACTTGGGAGAAAGTTGGTTTATGGATACGTGAATTGTATGAGCGTACGTTAGGATGGAGAAGATGAATAAGAAACCATAAAAAGATATTATTATGAAAACGATTTGTTTATATTTCGAGATACACCAGATTATACACCTAAAGAGGTATCGTTTCTTTGATATAGGTAGAGATCATTATTACTATGATGATTATGAGAACGAGCGCAGCATTTCGGATATCGCCGAGCGCTCTTATATGCCTGCACTGACGGCTATCGGCGATATGATAGCCCAGCATGGTAATTATTTTAAGGTAGCTTTCTCTCTGTCGGGTGTGGGACTGGAGCAGTTGGAGATGCACGCGCCACAGGTATTGGAGAAGCTGCAGGAATTGAACAAGACCGGTTGCGTGGAATTTTTGGCAGAACCATATTCTCACGGTCTGTCATCGTTGGCTAACGAGGAATCGTTTGCTGCCGACGTAAAGAAGCAGACGAAGAAGATAAAGGAGTATTTCGGTAAGAAACCGACGGTACTACGTAACTCCTCCCTTATATATAGTGATGATATAGGTGCTCAGGTAGCCCAGATGGGGTTCAAGGGTATGCTCACCGAGGGCGCTAAGCATGTGTTGGGATGGAAATCGCCTCATTATGTTTACCACTGCTCCATGGCTCCTGGGTTGAAGCTCTTGTTGAGAGATGTCAACTTCAGCGATGATATCAGTCTACGTTTCAATAACAGAGACTGGGACGGTTATCCACTTTTCGCTGATACATACATCAACCGCATCGCTGATCTTCCTAAAGAGGAACAGGTAATTAATATCTTTATGGAACTGTCGGCTTTGGGTATCGCTCAACCGCTGTCGTCAAATATTTTGGAATTCCTGAAGGCTCTGCCTGCGTGTGCCAAGGAGCGTGACATAAAGTTTGCCACTCCATCGGAGATATGTGAAAAGTTTAAGAGCGTAGATCCTTTGAATGTGCCCGATACACTCAGTTGGGTTGATGAGGAGCGCGACGTTAGCTGTTGGTTGGGTAACCAGATGCAGCGAGAGGCATTTAATAAGTTGTATAGCGTTGCCGACAGAGTTCGCATCGCCAATGATCCCCGAATCAATCAGGACTGGGATTATCTTCAGGCAAGTAATAACTTCCGTTTCATGACCACCAAGGCCTCTAATGTCGGTCTCGATCGTGGTATCTACTGCAGTCCTTTCGATGCCTTTACAAATTATATGAATATCCTTGGCGATTTCATCAGCAGGGTAAACAACCTCTATCCTGAGGAGATAGACAACGAACAACTGAATTCTCTGCTTACCACGATAAAGAACCAGGATGCCGAGATAGAGATGAGAAATCTGGAGATTACCCGTCTACAGACAAAGCTCGACAAGGTTCAGGAACAGGAAGAGAAACTGAAGGAGAAGATTGAAAAAGCTGCGACCAAGAAGGCTGAGAGCAAGACCAAGGAAGCGGCAACAAAGAAGACTGCAGAGAAAAAGAGCAGTAAGGCTGCAGAGGCCGCGGATAAAACGGAAACAGCCGTCGATGATGCTACTGCAGAGCCTGCGAAAAAGGACGATAGCCCCGATACTCCCGAAAACGTTTGGTACTAATAAAAAAATCTCCGAAGCGAAAAGTTTCGGAGATTTTTTTGTGTTCTAATCATATTGTTTTTCTATAATAAATTCATTTGCAATATAGTTATTTCCATATAGGTATAGTCCTGTTTCTTTATTATGCAAGTTTGCACAAGTTTTGCTATCATAAAATAGCATTAAAGCTCTCAAAGGAGTTATGTGTAACTTTTCTGATAGAATCATTGCGATTCCTCCAATAACGTTACTCATTATAATCTCTTGTATAATGGGAGATTTTAATTTCTTATAGAGATTCTGTTCGTTCACGTCTAAGAAATCATTCATTGTTATGAGCTTTCTTGAGTTCCATATAACTCAATAGGTCTTTTACTATATTTTCTCTACTTTCTGTATGGAGAGTTTCGTAATTTTTATAGATGTAGTCTTTTATCACACCCAATCTTTCCATTTCCTTGAAAACTTTTTGATAAGACTCCCCTGTAACACGTGCAGTAGCCTCGATACAAGTTGCCACGAATGTTATTTTTACCTGTTCTGCAGGTATTTGTATATATTCTTTTTCAGACATGAGAATAATCTTACAGTGGCAAAAATAAGAAAAATATGGTAAAAATCCAAGAATGAGGTATAAAAAATGTCGACTCTTTACTTTTTTCTTCCGAAATCAGCAGGGATTTCACCCCATTTCTTTGTCTCCCATTTAATAATAGGTGTTGTGCTTTGCAAAACAGATAATTATCAATTAACAGGGTATCCAATGGGGTGATTGAGTACTATAAGTTGGCGGTCGTTAAGACCGAGTGCTTTGTTGAGAATATCTCTGTCCCTAGCTCCGCGAGGAACGGTAGCAAGACCCAATGCTGTGCATGCCAAACAGATATTCTGTGATACATAGCCAGCATCAATATTTCCGAGGTTGGTATCAAGTCGTTCTGAGCCAGTTTGATCGCTTACTAGCATCAGGAATACTGGAGCATCGGCAACAGATACTTGTCTGCCTGCAACGGTACTGATAAGATTCTCATCAGATATCTTCTTAAGTTTATGTTCTATGGGCATATAAAGCCATACGCCACTGCTTTTAAGAACATACACTTTTATGTCCTGTTTATTCATAGCAGAAGGTGCAGTAATCATCTTTTCCTCCGGTCTGTTCACTCCACAGGCAGCCCAAAGCAGTTCTGACAGAGTCTGGTCGTCTATTTCTTTTTTGCTAAACTCTCTTATGGATTTTCGCTGTTGCAGACTTTCCATCAATGTCATCTTAGCATCTTTCTTCGGTTGTGGTAAAACCACGTCTTGTGCATAAACATTCGCAGTACACATTGCGAACATCATAGCTGTTGACAGTAATAATTTTCTCATAATTCTATTTGATATTTTAGGTCAATAATTTCAACTTTTAATCATATTGTTTGTGGTAATGTTAGACGTCTTTTTTGCCAAGATTTTTCTTGTTTCCCTTGTCGTATGCCTCAAGCCAATTCTCAAAGTCTTCCTTTTCTTTTTTATCCAAAAAGACCTGTCCTTCGGGGCGATTTTCTGCAAGCCAAGCATAAATTTTACTGTCGTCGTAATCCTCCGCGATTTTGTTGAGAATATCCTCAATTAGTCTTTTTAAATTGGTACCTTTATTTGCTGCCATGACAGAAAGCGAGCGGAACGTATCTCCGCGCAAGTCGATGATTTTTCTCTTTGGCTGTAGTGTGGTAGTTGCCATAGTTCGATTTCCTTAATTATTTACACCAGTGCAAATATATAAAATATATATCATATATACAAACAAATCGGTAGAAAAATGTCGAATTTTTATTTTTTTCTTCCGAAATCAGCAGGGATTTCACCCCATTTCTTTGTCTCCCATTTAATAATAGGTGTTGTGATTTTATGTTTCTGTAACCACGTTTCGGCGCGGGCAATAATTTGAAACAGAGCCTCTGTTTTTTGATTGCGTTCCAGTTTCGTCTTACATTTCTTTTTCTGTATCCAGAGAATAGCGTTATAGCTGTCGGAATAGATAGTTTTCTTAATACCCTGTTTGTCCATTAGGGCCAGTGCATGTACTATAGCGAGAAATTCTCCGATATTGTTAGTGCCGTACACAGGACCGAAATGAAATAGTATCGCGCCCGTTGCGAGATCTACTCCCTTATACTCCATCATTCCCGGATTACCGCTACATGCTGCATCCACAGCTATCGCATCCGCTGTAACTTCCATCGGAAGCGGCAACACTGTATCTTTTCTATAATCTGGAGGATTTATCATTGGTATTAATAGACAACTCTACAATATAGATTCCCATATATTGTTAATGTTTTTTATTCGTATGGTATTTCCTTTCTCAAGATCTTTCATACCTTCTCGTATATCATCCTGCTGCTTGTTTGTAATAAGTTTTACTGATATATCCATGATAAATATTGTCCTAAGTGCAAAGATATGAATAAAATTTGATATAGCAATCGTTTTTATTGCATTTTGTTTATTCCCTCCCATTTAACGTTCCACTGCCCGTTTGCAGGAAATCCAGGGTTGGTTTTGTCGGGACATCCATCCCATCCTGCCATCATCATGGCAAGGGTGGTAAGCAGGGCTCCGTTGCCGGGCAGGTACACCCTTAGTCTGCCATCTTGGTAGTTATGACCGTTTTTAAGATATGTATTTTTCTGCGTATCCATCAACAGGGCATTTATAGCATACTCGGGCCTGTTTAGTCTTACTGCAGCCATGGCAGTCATTCCGTAGTCCCAACCCCAAGTGGTCGCCCAATCCCAGTCGGTCATGGTCTTATCGTATGTGCTATTCATAACGGTAGTATCAATATCGGTGGTGATATTCGAAGGGATGAGTGATAAAGCCCCTAATACTGAAGGATGGTCGCGATGCGTATTGATGTAAAAGTCCTTATTGTCTGTATCAGGTAATGTCTTTGCAGCCTCGTATAATCCGTTGTTTTGAGGTAAGGCAGTCATATCTTTTACGATATCATCCCATTTAGATATACGTTTTTCACCCTTGCGCTCTCTCCATTTTTGTGCCATAGCCAATCCGTATTTCCAGTATTCAATCTCGAAGGCAGGGTCGAATATCTCGTTCCATCTAAGTGATTCCTGCATACCCGTGCAACCCCTTAAGTGATACTTTTTATCTGCGGAGTCGAAAGTCACGAAATCCGCCATAAACTCCGCTGTCGCCATTACCAGATCGTAGTATTTGTTTATGGTTTCTAAGGAAGGTTGTCTTCTGTACATCTCTTCTGCCAGATATATGTAATGCGGTTGCTGCCATATCAGGAATGATCCTACGTTTGATGGAGATTCACCTCCCCACGGGTCTGTCATCTTAAGCCATCTTACACCCTTGTAGTTCTGTCTCTCTGCGATGTTACGGCATATCTTTTCCACATTGTTATACCACGTCATCTGTTTTTCTAATATCTCCGGGCGGTTCCATAACGACCACTGCAGCGAGTGCCACCATATCATCTCCATGTGCGGTCTACCGTACCATGTGTTATACGTCAGTCCTGCCTCCTGCGGCGGTTGGTTGCAGTCTTCGTTTACTTTCATAAGGTATTGCGACAGTACCATCCGTCGTTCTATTTCTTTGGCACGTTTGTCTGTACAGAGTGAGAAGTCAGCAAATCCACCCCGTTGCCAGTAGTTCTTCATTGCAGTTTGAGCATCGTCTATAAGTTGTGTTATCGACATTCCTGCATTATTATCGTTTGCGTTGCCATCTGTATTTCTAGTATATCCGTTGACCAGAGGTTTAACACCTATATATTCCAGAGCGATATTAAGGTATTCTCTGTTGTTTCTATCCGGCACAAGCAGTATCTCGTGCATACCCACCTGTTTTGCCATGGCTTTTCCTTCCCACGACAGCTTTACAAGATATTGAGTACTGTCGATAGTATTCTGTATGATGATGGAGTTCTTGTCGTACTTGCTTATATACGTGTCATGCAGGGTATCCGTTTCCCAGTCTGCTCCGTCATCGCTATGTGCGAAAGTAGGGTAGGGGAAGCGTAGTGTTATCTGTGAATATCTACGTTTGAATCCCTCGCCTTCTATCTTGAACAGAAAACGGTCTTTATCTTGACTGCATACCGTGGTGACATAATATTTATCATGCCCTGCAGCATCTATGGAAAACTGCGAGTTTATGGTTCCTGTATATAGATCGAGGGTCTGTCGGATGTTATGCAGTTTCGTGATATCATTGATATAGTTCTCTTTTTCGTCAAACAGTTCCAGACAGATGATTCCGAGGTTCAGTCGATGTGGGTTCTGTCTGAAATAATTTGTTGCAGCTATCTGTTTCGGTGAATCCGACATCCCGTTGGGTCTGTTTTTACATTCCACAGCATATATCCCCGCTCCATGTCCGTTGTGAGTATCGATACTTTTTTCGGTATCAGTGCTTTTTAGACCTTGTCTGTTCGGTACACTATGCCATCCCCATGCACTCATCGTGGTTAGCGGAATACCGTTTTTGTAGTATTCGGGATATGATTGCATACCCGTGATATCCACGGTCATAGCAATATTTCCATTGCCTACTGTAAGAGACGACAACGAGTCGGGGTGTTTTATCGTAGGATTATTACGTTTCAGTATCTCTTGTCTGTTTATCGTACTTGCTCCTTTTACCGTTGTGATGCAGCATAGCGCCATTATTGTGCAGTAGAATATTTTTTTCATTATTGGTTTGTTTTTACTTGTATGCAAAAGTACAAAAAATTCCGCATGTAAAAGTGTATACACACAAAAAGAGGTCTGCAAAATGCAGACCCCTTTAATAAATATTCTCTGTCGAGAATTACATCAGATTATTTTGTAATCTTAAATGATTTAGTGCTACCGTCCTTATAGGTGTTAACCTTTATGATTACACCGTTAGCATTAGCATCTGTCTGCATACCGCTGAGGTTATAATATTTAGTAGTTACGACCTCTGCCTCTGTATCAGCCTCTACTGAGTTTATAGCAGTTTTTGAATATTCGTCAGGAGAGAAACCACCCATAGAGTTGGCTGCGCGTACGGTATATTTTGCTGTAGTCTCATCGTATGGTAGAGAAATAAATCCAGATTCGCCGAGGCCCTTCTGCCATATCATAGATTCGTATACACCATTTTTAAATAAGGCGTAAGCAATAGGACCATCGTTAACTGAATAAGAGAAATAGAAATTACCATCTTTTATCTCTGTCGTAGGAGCATCTTCCTGTACACAGAGTGTCTTAGGATCCCATCCCTCGTTGAAGAGNTTATCATAGCTGTATGCTGCTGCTTCATCAGCGGTAAGGATAGTCTCATAAGTGTAGATTTCAGCTCCGTTCAAAGTAAATGTAAGGATGTTGGAAGCAGGAGAAATAACATTACCCTCCTTATCCATAGTATTGTACTCGTTGAAGTCGTATGCAGCGGTATTCATACCTGCAGTAGTGAAACGAGAATCAACGATGTTTGCCGGTTGATAGAGATATGTGTTGAGGTAGGTCAACATAGATTCACCACCCCAAGAACGTCCCCAGTTGAANTTAACAGGACTCTCAACAGTACAGCTTTCAAATACATAACCCCATTTTTCACCACCGTATGTATATGGAGCAGTCATTGTTGCAGACTTNCTGTTAACGTCCTCATTGTATAGCAGACATTCGTTAAAGTAAGTATCACCGTAACCGCATATATAGTCAACNACTCCGTGAATCTCGGATGTCTCCCAGTATGTTGTGGTATAAGGAGCACTATAATATGTATCCTGATAAGAAAGTAGTNTNACGTTCTTACAGATNGTGTTGAATCCCTTATCCTGGAAACATACGGCACGTCCTGTAGCTCCAGTGTAATCCCAGTNGTTCTTCAATGTAAGATCCTGCATGTAGAGATTATAAGCAGTGTTCAACAGTGTAGCTGTAACACCGATACCNTCGGCAGTAGGTTTGTTCATGATGATAGTACCNTCCATACTCTGACCGATAAGAGAGATATTATATCCGCTGATAGTNGTCAGACATTTCTCTCCCAGGTCGTATGTTCCGTCTGGCAGGAANATNAANGAACGNTCTGCATCAGAAGTGNTATTATTGGCAGCAGCTAATTCGAGAGCTGTTACAAGACCGTCGGCATCACCTGATTTTACGATGTACCAATTATCCGACTCTCTCACAGTAGGATCAATCATATTTACCACTGTTACATTATGCATATAGCATGTACCGGGGAAGGTAATCGTATATTCTCCAGCTGTTAGGTCTTTCATCCTTATCACGCTTGCATAACCATCCGTCTCCACTTTTGCTTCGCATGTGTCAACCATGTTTCCATCAGGATCTGTAATCACGATGTTACCTGCAGCACTATACTTACAAAGTCCCAATTTGATATAACCTGTACCGCAGAATAGTACCTTCAATGTGTCTGTAGCGCCAAAGGCCCATCCATGTGTGTTATCGTGATAGTAACCTGAGCCGATAGAGTTGAAACCTTCGTGATCCTCGTCAAAGAAATACTGTGATGTCAGGTTGAACTCGTAACGAGAAGTGTCATTAACTGTCTCTATATCAGTAGACATAGCATAAAGAGTGAGATCGCTTGTTACGATATAGTCTTCTGTATATTTAAATTGGTTCTTGTCCTCTACACTTACAGCCCATCCGCGGAATTTATAACCATCCAGTATTGTAGCGTTTGTGCCATCGTATTTGAAATTACCTATAGCTTGGTCTTTTTCCACTTCTTGTGTACCAATAACGGTTATTCCGTCAACATCGATGTATGTGAGGGTGAAATCTGGTTTAAATACTACATTTACATAATAATATATCGTCTGTCCATTGGCTGAAACAGGAATAGTAACTTTTGTAGTATCATTGCTTACGGCTTCGTATGTAATGTCTCCAACTTCTCCACTAGCAACGATGGTTCCAACAGGATTGCTACTGCTGACCATATTCTCTTTCTTGCTGATTTCTATTACGCCATAGTAATTATAGTCATCTCCCTCTGTGCAGTAATCCTCAGCCTCGAAGGTAGAATCGTTAACTATTATCGAACCGAGAGACGGTGTACCGCTCATATCAACCTTTCCGTAAATATCAAGTTCGAACATATATGCATTTTGCGTAGAGTTGAGGTTCGTCCATCTCAGTTGTACGTTTGTTCTGTTAACATCCACGTTTACCTCGCTCCATCCTGCAGGATCTGCCACAGCATCCGACAGTGTTACCCAGTCTGCATCACCATCACCTTTAGCCTCCAGTTTCCAACCGCGTTTGCTACCCGTAGCAGCGTGTACATAACGTACTTTCGTTATAGATGCAAGAGTAGAAGTCATTACGTATGGATCTTCAGCCTTAGCAGCACGCAACCATCCGAGAGGTTCACCGTTATTGAACTTAGAGTTTGTACCCGCAGGGTCAACGTCTGTATTGTAAAGAGTGAAGTTTATATCCTCATGACTGTACTTAGTGCTCTGTTTTACAACAGTTTCTTCTGTAGAGGCGTCCATCTTTGTCCAGTCAGAGAAGTCGGTGCTATACAGTTTCTTCTCCTTTATTGGATTGTCAAGCCATGTGAGGGCGATGTAAGGCACATAGTCTGTTCCGCTACTTTGGCAACAAGTGATAGTTATCCATCCTGCCTCGCCTGAATATACGGCTGTAGCAACATTCTCGGTAGTGTTGTTGTGGTAACAAGCTCCCCCGATGTTGAGATCATCCGTAACTTTCTCTCCAGTCTCGTTAGTTACTGTTGCAACACCATTGTTACTGTATTGACATTTACCAATAGTAATCTGTGTTCTACCAGGAACGTATACTTTTAGTATCACCCCGACACATCCATGTGAGCTATCATGCCATGTGTCGGTAAGAAACGCCAATGCTTTGTCGGCATTATCGGTTAGAGACACAGTACCGTCACTTGCCACTGCAAGACCTTGGTTCGTGAGTGATGCTCCATTGTAGTAGGGCTCCGTTGTAGAAGCCAGATTCAAGGCGAAGTCGTAGTAGTCGGGCGTCGCCTTCACTTGATTAATCCCCACTAGTAGGGTCATAATCAGAAGAGTAAAAATTTTCTTCATATTAAAAAGTTTTAGTTTATAAAAAGGTTTTGTTATATTATATAGATAAGAGTGGATGTGCACAATATACACATCCACTCTATGTTTTATTTTGTTATCTTATTAGAGATAGTCTTTCCGTTGCTATACGTCTTTTTCTGAATTATTACACCATCATAGTTGCTATCCACTTCTGCACCAAGTAAGTTGTAGTAGTTAACTTTTACCACACCAGTCTCGTTAGCCGAAGCAATCTGACTGATACCATCGATATGCTTACATGTTGGCCAGTACTCATCTACAGTTGTCAGGGCATTCTCGTTACCGCCCTTCATGATATCCTCAACGATAGAGTTTACATATACCTCAACATTAGTGTACCACCCTTTACTATCTAATGTATAGAGAACAGCATCGCTGGCATCGTTGGGGTCTAATCCATTATCTTTCTCGAACTCATCTGGCATACCGTCACCATCAGTATCCCAGTCTGCTGCACGTGATGTGCTTTCCAAAGCAGTGTATCCGCCCACGTCTGATACTAGGTCGATGATACCTTGTAGCCCTGTAGTACTTCCGGTATATGTGGCAGTACCATTCTCTGCCTCCTCCATATATCTCGTGTCCTCAGCATCACGGTATAGAGAAGCACCTCCATACTCAAGGATATTCTCGTATGCCACTTCTGCAGAGTGTGTGGTTACCTCGCCTACTGGAGCAGGGGAATCAAGTTTAATCTTTACACATAGAATACTATCTGAACTGAGATAGTGTGGAACGGTATCGCCATACCAGTTGGCAGAGTCCAAGGTACACTTTTCTCCGTCGATAGTGTAAACACCGCTATCGTATTTAACTCCTTCCCAGTCATAGTTTTCAGGNGTTGAGGCAGCCGTTACGTAGTTACCGTTAATATAGTAGCGGCTCGTCATNCCGTAGAGTTCCTCATCTGTACTATTGCCTTTTGCTCCGACAGAAATCTCTGTTACTCTCGTTTTATTTTTCGTTGCAGGACCTGCTTTGTAATAGTTGTTAACTATGTTGATATATCCACCACCGGGACCACCGTAGCAACCGTTACCTGTTCCCCAGTTGTAGATAAGACAGTTGCGGAAGTCTACGTTTTCAGCCTGCACTACATTCTCCCACTGATATGTATCATAAAGTTTGTTGTTCGTGTATCCAGTCCATGTATATCTCGCACCGTTAAAACGTGGTGTTCGGTTCTGGGCATGAGCTATCATTGTATGATGGAATGAGGCTAATTTTCCGCCCCAAATACCGCCATAGCTATGTGCTCCTTTGTTGTGTCCTGCATTAGCCAGAGCTTCTGCAAGTACGCACCACTGCATGGTGTAGTTATTCATATCGTAGAATGAAGCCAACTCGTCTATACTCCAAGAGAATGAGCAGTGGTCGAATATCTGTCCAGTATATTGGCGAGTCCAAATACAGTCTGCACCATCGTTAACATCCACCTCTTGACCTCTCCTGATACGGATAAAGCGCATACAGATATTGTTTCCTTTAGGTCTTACGGTATAGTAACGTATCGTTATACCGGGACTTGGCGCCGTNTGTCCTGCNANNTANGTGTTAGCACCAATTATCAATTCCTTTGTCAGTTCTATGGTTCCACCNACATCGAATATCACGATTTTTTTATTAGAACCGTTTACCGCCCATCTCAGCGTACCTTTTGTAGANGTNGANCCATCGTCTTCCAATGACGTGACATGTCTTATTTCCATGTCACTGCCTCTCCATCCGTTAGTNTACCTTCCGTGTCCTTCAGCTCCAGGGAACGCGGGAGNATCNTCTGCCATCGTTGTTAATGGCATAACCATACAGCACATAAGTGCTATAGATAACTTACGTAAATTCATTTATTCTAGTTGTTTTGATTAATAATATTCTCGGTTTGCTATCTCNAGTTTGCAAAGTTACATATATTTTTTTTTAATTCGTGTGCGATATTAGAAAGATTATTTGTATTTTTAACACTAAAAAAGAGGTCTGCATTTTGCAGACCTCTTAATGTTCATTATCTATAGATAATTACTGAATAGACTTCTTACCGTCNTTGATAACTACACCAGAGTAGTTGCTGTCAACTTCCTGACCAGCGAGGTTNTAAGTCTTACCGTTGNTANCGCTCTNCATTTGCAGCNTCNTTTACCTCAGAGATGCCAGTAGGTTTACCGTTTGTTAAGAGATTATAGGTAGTTTCNACTCCAGTAGTCTCATTGGTTTTTGTGTAGTACGCATTAGCTTTACCCGTTGTCTCNAANANNAAACCAGAAGCAGTCATTTTTGAGCCATTAGCATTAACTATATATTTACAATCTTTGTATACAGGGAACTTGATTACACTCAGACCACCTGCACCAACCTTAGTCCACTCTGATGTTCCATCCCAACCTGCTGCAATTTGTTCAGGCAATGGCATAGATGTATATGTNACACCCTTATCAGTAGTAAAACCAGCTGTTGTGATATATCCGTATTCACTATCCGAAAGAANGGTGTAGTTATACACATTATTTTCGTATCCTAATAGAGCACCCTCGTCAGCTGCAGCGAAGGTGTAAGCTAAACAGTTTCCGTTCTCGAAAACAGTATAAGGTTTAGAAGAATTTGCCTTGTGAACAACATATAAGTATCCGTCAGCATGCACATCAAATACAAAATATCCACCAGATACAGGAGCCTTAAAGGTTGTTGAAGGTGTACCACCATCCTCATCCTTTGGATTGTTATTAGCTTCTTGTATACCACCGTTAATACCAAGTCCACTAAGACTTGCCAGTTCTAGTCCGTCCCCTGATGCTGATGTCACATCAAACAAAAATGTTCCAATTGATGAAGATTTGTATGTTCCTCCTGCACCGATATATGCTTCAACAAGCAATTCGTCACCATATTTAGCTTCACCAATTTTGGTGTTGTTTTCTAATATGGCACCGTTAGAAGTAACGCCTGTAGCAGCAAAAATTTCATTGTCCTCGGCATTGAAAGCGCATATCGCTACCTTTAAATCATCTGCATTAGCAGAAACTGTGGCTGCAAGAGCCATTGCAAAAAGTAAAGTTTTTTTCATAAGATAAAAATTTAAAATGTTAATAAATATTCTATTTGGGTTCCTCCCGTAAAGGTGTCTGGGACATTATATCCCAGACACCTGTCTTTTTATTCTTTTTTTCCAACAAAGTTATACACGTAAGTGTTCGATTGTCTACCTTCCTTTACAGTTATAGTAAATGATGTGGTAAGGTTACCATTCTCATCAATCCTTCCTGCAAAGGTAGGATCAGTGGTTTGGTTTACGAACTGAAAACCTTCGTTCGACCACCATATATTGGTTACAGCGATATTGTCCAAACTTAAATCTGCACAAAACATCCTTATGTTAGAACAATATGAAGAATCTGTCGCACTTAGTGAAATATATCCACTATACTTATCTTCGGCGTCGGATCTGGTCCAAGTACCGCTGTATGTACCTTCTGATGCAATCTGTGCCTCTACACTATGCTTAGCGCTACCATCATCATCACTACTGCATGATGCAAAGATACAATTTATTGCAAGAAAAGCAAAACAATAAAATAATATTTTTTTCATAATTGCTGTCTTTTTAAGTTTTTTTAGTATCCAGGATTCTGATCATCTGTAGTCAACGCCGTATTGGTAGAAATCTCATCGGCAGGGATAGGACGATACCATTTGTANTCACCTGCGTTATTCGCCATATCAGTAGCAGTTGACACATAATCATTGAACTCAACATTGTAACGTATGAGCTGCTTCGTTCTGCGAAGATCCATCCAGCGATAACCCTCTGCGTAAAGTTCTCTTGCNCTCTCGTCTAGGATAACATCGATATCTTTGAATACGAAAGAAGAAGAACGAGTATACGAAGGATCGTATGAACTTCCGTCNATACTACTGAGACTAGCTANACCTGCACGATTACGTACTGCGTTAAGTTTAGTGAGCGCGGCAGATTTATTTCCAGCCATAAGATATGCCTCTGCAGCTACCAGATATATATCACTCACATGGAGTAAGACGATATCACGGTAGTCGTTACTCTTTCCATACTGATCAGACGCAGCATCATCAAATTTCTTTACACATACACCGTTACTCGTTTGGGTGTTGTAAGTTGATATAGCTACAGTCGACTTACTGAAATTACCTTCACTGTCGAAAGAATATCTGATTATATTGGGGTAAACCAGTATATCTGCAGTAGGTTCTGTTATATTAGTCCCCTGCACATATTGCGCTTTGTTTGCTGTCAGTTCGGCTTCAACCTCGCTCTCTGTGTAGTACCAAGGGAAATAACGGTGTGCTATAGGGTAAGACGCGAGTTCAGATGCTGTACGGTTATAGTAGGCGTAATAACCATCGGTACCCCATGCAGCAGTCGTTGTACTTCCAGCAGCGTAGCCGGCATTGTACATCGTTGTCATGAATGTAGCATCGTAGCGTAAGTCGCCCTCATCGAAGANATACATACTCTTCTCTGACTGAGCGTCAGAACTACTAACGTTTTTCATACCAGAGGCAGTACATTCTCCGTAATAACCGCCGAAGTTATTCTGCATACTGTGTCCGCCACTTGTCACATCACCAGGATAATTATCACGTTCATACTGTATAGAGAAGATCTCCTCTGCATTGCCCTCGTTACTAGGCGACCATTTGTCTTCGAAACTCATTGAAAGAGTTGTTACGCCAGTGGTAGTTATAGCCCTTTCAGCCCATTCTGCTGCCGATGCAAAGTTTGTAGTAGAATTGACTGAAAAGTCACCTCCTGTCTCACTTGTACATGTTACGTCGCAGTCCCAAGCCTGTGCAAGTTTCACTTTTGCGTTCAGTGCACATACAGCAGCCATACTTGCTGTTCCCGTATGTGATGTCTGAGGCAGGGACGATTGGGCATACAATGTTCCTAGTTCGGTACTAAGGGCATCGTAAATAGTAGCCACATCAGTACGAGGATAGTCGGTTGTTGCATCATTGATGTAATTCGTTACGTAAGGCACTGCACCAAAATGCTGTGTCAATATGTAATAACAGTAACAACGTATAAATTTTGCTTCCTCTGATACCGAAGTACTCTCTCCATCGTACTTTATGGCACCGTTAGCATAGTTTATACACTTGTAAAGATTGGAGTAGAAACTCTTTACCGTAGAATTTTCTGAAGTAAGTGAGTATTCATTGAACTCTCCTGCTGACTTACCACGAGTGTTGATGTACAGGTCTGTACCCTGGCAGTATAGCTCTGGACTATACGCAATGTTTCTCATATTGTAGTAGGCAGATGTCAGTAAAGCCTGAGGATCATTCGAGAAGTATTCCTCGGCAGTAGTACCTCCTACCTTCTTGTTCTCTGTCTCGAGGAAACTTTCACCACAACCTGTAAAAGTCATTCCTGAAACTAGAACAGCTAATATTGATATATATTTAATATTCTTCATAATCTCTGACCTTTATATTAGAATTTTATACTTGCACCAACCTGATATGTTACGGTACTTGGACCATCGTTCTTAAGTGCAGTGTTTGCCCACTCTGGATCGAAACCTTGATAGCTTGTGAATACTATCGGGTTTGTCACGGTAAAGTACAAGCGCAAGTGTGAACATCCGAATTTCTTTGTGAAATTCTTGTCGAAAGTATATCCTAATGTGATATTCTTTACTTTCANGAATGATGCATCTGTAACACACTTTGCTATGTTCCAGTATTCTGCCTGTGAACCCACACCACCTGACGAACCACCATTATTCGGGAATGGGTAACTACCATAGTGCGTATATTCCTGATATACAGGATTGATAAATGTACCATCAGCATTAACACCATCGCAGTCTAAAAGAGTTCCTGCTGGTATATACCAATCTTCCTGTAGCTTCATACGACCGCGGTCGCCAAGGTTCAGGTATTCAGACAGGAAGTTAGAGTAAACTTTGTAACCCACTTTTGCATAGAGTGTGAATCCGAAGTCCCAGTTTTTCCAAGACAGGTTAGAAGTGAAACTACCAGTCCATTTTGGATCCATACTTGTTATAGTACGGTCTTCCTGTGTAATTTTGCCATCACCATTCTGATCCACTACGTATGGCTGTCCTTCTGTAAGACCGTAAACCTTATAGTAATAGTCGTACTCTTTCATTGTTGTTCCAGGAGTGAGACCTGCGTTTACAGCAGCTTCGTTGTTAGGAACGGTCATATCTCTATCTGTTACAATGCCACCCCATTCGTATGCGTATACGTTGTTAACAGAACTACCTACGAAAAGACTACCTGTTGTAACGCCTGAGCTGAGAGCCTGATCACCGGTTCCGTTAATCTCGAGCACCTTGTTCTTGTTGTGAGCGAAGGTGAAGTTTGTTTCCCAATACCAGTCTTTAGTCTTAATGTTGACAGTATTCAGTGCAATTTCAATACCTCTATTTCTTACAGAACCGATATTGGTCATCATCGTACCGCCACCTGATTCCAAAGGAAGNGCTACCTCATACANAAGGTCTACAGATTTTTTGTTATAGATATCGATGCTACCGTTGATCCTGTTATTGAGGAATCCGTAGTCGATACCAAAGTTTATTTCGTGTGATTTCTCCCATTTCAGGTTCTCGTTTACTACGCTTGAAGGATAATAACCTGTAGAGTAGGTTGATCCATAAGGATAATATATAGGACCTGAATAAATCTGCTGTGTCTCGTATGCACCGATACCCTTGTTGTTACCGGTAACACCGTAAGACAGACGGAATTTCATGTTGCTTAACCAGTTTACGTTCTTCATGAATGGTTCTTCGCTCATACGCCATGCTAAAGCNACAGANGGGAANNTACCCCAACGGTTGCCTTTCGCAAACTTAGATGAACCATCCCAACGCATTGTTACTGTTGCCAAGTAACGATCTTTGTAACCATAGTTGGCACGGAGTGCCCAAGATATCATGCTTGTTTCAGAATAAGAGGTGCCGGAACCATCAGCATTGTATGTTCCTGTACCCAGGTTCCACCANTCTGTACCTGCAGCTACGTTCGTTGCAGCCCAAGTATCAGCCTCTGATTTTGAATGTTCTGTAGAATAAAGTCCCATAACACCGATACTGTGATCTTCATTAATAGTGGTGTTATAGTTGATGATATTATCCCATGTCCAAGAGAAACCNGTACTTCTTGTCTGATAAGCNTCGTTGGCTCCGTCAGAATAGCTACCATCATCGTATGCGAGTCCATTAGCAGGGTTGATNTAACCACCNAAGAATCCCTGACGATAACTTGTGTAGTTAGGAGAGAACGTCGTCTTGAAGTTAAGTCCNTTCAATATGTCAAANTGNAGGTAGAAGTTACCAAGCAGTCTCCATGTCTCACGCTCCTTCTTAGTACTCTGCATTATGTTCAGAGGGTTGCGCTGGTCGGAGAATTGGTAAGAGTCTGTGCCTAATGCCTGATAGTTACCAGGTTTCCATGTTGGATTACCATCCTCATCGTAAGGAATCATAAATGCATTCATACGGTAGGCGTATTTTATAGCCTCATCGTTAGCATAACCATTGTCGATATGTGCCATATTGAAACTGAATCCACCGCTTATCACCTTGTTGATACGTGCATCCACACTACCTTTGAAACTTATTTTTTCCTCTTTGTCTTTCTCGTAAATACCTTTCACGTTNTTNTAACCCAAACCGAAGTGATATCTTACGTTCTCACCACCACCGTTTACTGCGATGTAGTGGTTCTGCTGTGAACCGTTGCGAGTTACAAGACCTGGCCAATCGTAAGATGTTCCGTTTGCAAGCATCTCTTTCATTACGTATGCACCAGAACCAGTATGCTCTCTGAGCAAACACTGTTCCAAAATTGTGCCGCCGATCTGGTAGGTCGGGTTAGCTACATTGTATGAACCCTGATTACCTCCGTAAGCCAAGAATTTCATGAAACGATAGTTATAGAACTCCTGNGAATTCATAAAGTCCGGCATTCTTGCTACCTTCGACCAACCGTAGTATCCATCATAAGAGATTGTTGCCTTCTGCTCTTTGCTTACAGACTTACCGCTCTTAGTTGTTACCATAACGACACCGGCCGTAGCGCGTGAACCATAGATAGCTGTAGAAGAAGCATCTTTNAGCACGTCGATACGCTCGATATCCTGTGGGTTGAGGAACTGGATGTCGTCACACATAACACCATCCACAACATANAGAGGTGTTGTACTGGAGTTGATAGATGACTTACCACGAATCTCGATATCGAAGTCACTACCGGTACGACCACCTGTCTGTGTGATGTTTACACCAGGAGTAGTACCCTGCAAGTTCTCCATAAGAGACGGAGCGCCTTTAGCATTCAACTGCTCTGTAGATACAGAAGAAACCGAACCGGTAAGGTCNCTTTTCTTCATTGTACCATAACCGACTACAACGACCTCGTTAAGAGTGGTGTTGTCTTCCTCCATCGTGATGTTGAATGTNGTGTTGTTACCAACAGTNATCGTTTTGTCTTTGTAACCAATGTAAGAAATTTTGATTACAGATGACGGAGACACGTTCTTGATAGAGAAATTACCGTCGAAATCCGTAACGGCACCAGCTTTGCCGTCAACAGCCACAGTCACTCCAATCATTGGTTCTCCTGTCGCATCCTTTACTGTTACCAGTGATGTCTTTCTGTGCAAAGACAGCAAAACATACTAGAGTCATAATAGATGCCAATAAGGATCTTTTTAATAATTGATTCATAGATGTTTGTTTTAGTTATTATACTTAATTACATTATAATCTTGGTCCTTGTTATAGAATCTCTCTTGCATTACGCGCCGCGAACCTCTTAATTACGGCCGTTTTCTATGTGTAAATGAACATTTTTTAGGCGAACCTATTCTTTATGCGTTGCAAAGGTATAAAAAAAATGTTACGTCAGAAAAAAATATATAATTTTTTTTATGTTTTGCAATAAAAAAATATATCTTTTTGTCATCTTGACTTCACAAAAAAACATGTTTGTGACGCATTTTTGTTCCTTTTTGCAATTTCCGGATTGCAAAAAGGAACAAATTATCCATTATTTATTCTCCATTTCCAATGATGCCCAGATAAATGGTCCTACGCCTTTGGCATCGTTGTCGCGGATAGGTTCCGACATATAATACTCGAAGGAACCGTCGCGTTTGGTGTTGTTGGCAGGACCGAGACCGCTGACACTGCAACAGTTGGTGAGTGAAATCGTAGAATCGGCATTTACGCGAATGAAATTCTTTACGAGTGCATCATACGCCTTCTGACCTTTCTCCTTGTAATCAGCAGAGAGGTAACCTTTTCTCGCACCTTTCAGCATCACGTATGTAAACATTGATGAAGCTGTTGACTCCAGATAGTTGCGTGGATCCTGCACGTCCAACACGTCATACCACACACCACTTTCTTTGTCCTGATATTTCACTACCGATGCCATAGCTTTCTGTAGCATCTTTATTATGTCGTTTCTACCACTATAATCTTGCGGCATAACGTCTAGAATCTCAGTCATCGCCATCACGAACCATCCCATGGCACGAGCCCACGTATGTTGACACAGTCCCGTCTCTTTGTCCGCCCAGAAGATGCTATGCGTCTCATCCCACGCATGTTTCCAAAGATCTGTCTTTGCGTCATACGTGCGGTTGAACGTCACCGTTATCTGGTTCACCGCATCATCATAGTATTTCTTCGCTTTCTTCTGTCCTTTCAGTTGCGGAGCCGCCATGGTATAGAAAGGCAGTCCCATATATATACCGTCTAACCATACTTGGTTGGCATATATCGCCTTGTGCCACCACGGTCCCTCTTTTGTACGAGGCTGGTTCTCCAACTGTTTAAACAGCGTCTCCAAGGCCTTACGGTCTTTATTCTCGGGGAAAAGGTTGTACATACGCAGAATGAAACGTGCGGTACGTACGTTGTCAAGGTTGAAATCCTCGTATTTATATCCTGTGATATTTCCCTTCTCGTCGATCATCTTGGCAGGATATTTCTTCAGGTATTCAATGATACTCTCGTCTTTGTATGCGAGATAGGTGTCGAGAAACGACTCCAGTTCGATACCCATCACATAACTCCATCTCGGTTTCTTGGCAAAGTCGAGCATCGTAGGGTCTGATACTCTCTGCATCTCAGAGTGTACCATCCATTCGCTCAGATGCTTATACGGAGCATTCTCGGGCAGTATGACCATTGAACCGTTGATAAATGTGTTGTCGAAATGTATGTCATGACTCTTGCCCGTACGTTTCACAGGTTCGTCGGTAACACCATCGAACTTACAGTCCTTTATATTAATATTGTATACGTTGTCCGCATCTTCCAGACCGTTGATAAGTACTCCGTACTTACTCTTCTGACAGGTTACATTCTCCATATACACGTTACGAACGGTAGGGTTATGTCCTCTTTCGGCATCCTCTTTCGGTTCGTAGTTGAGGTTGATACGCATCACCGCCTCACGACATTGTCCCACTTCCACGTTGCGGAAGTATACACCTTCCGTTACACCGCCGCGACAGGAGTTTGTCTTTAGGCGTAATACACGGTCGAGGTTAGGAGAGTCCATCTTGCAGTTTTCGCAGAACACATTTTGACATCCGCCAGATATCTCGCTACCGATAACCACGCCACCGTGTCCGTCTTTCATCTCACATCCCCTTACGATAATATTTTTGCTAGGTATGTTCCATTTCCTTCCGTCTCTGTTTCTACCGCTCTTTATGGCGATACAGTCATCGCCCGTCTGGAAAAGACAGTCTTCTATCAGCACGTCTTCGCACGACTCCGGGTCGCAACCGTCGCCGTTAGGACCATCGTTGATGATGGTAACACCTTTTACGGTAATATTTTTTGACAGTAGCGGATGCAGTACCCAGAAAGGAGAGTTCAGGAGCGTCACGTCCTTGATAAGAATATTCTCGCAGTTGTAGAAGTTTACGAACTGCGGACGCATACCCATTCCCTTCATCTGTCTTTTTTCGATGTCTACACCTTCGTTAGCCCATTTAAACAGTTGCGGTCTACCGATAGACTGGTTCTCTTCATTCACGATGTTGTAACCTTTCTTTCCCGACATCGACCACCATGTCTCGGGGGCGCCGTTACCATCGAGGGTACCTTTTCCCGTTACGGCAATATTTTTCTCTCCGTAGGCATAAATGAGAGGACTGTAGTTATAGCAGTCCATACCTTCCCATCGTGTTTTTACGATAGGGTAGAGACTAAGGTCGAAAGCCCACAGCAGTTTTGCGTCTTTCTCTATCACCAGGTTAACGTTGCTCAACAGTCTGATAGCACCCGTATTCCATGTTCCTGCAGGCACGATAACCTTACCACCGCCCGCTTTGTTGCATGCAGCGATAGCTTTGTTTATCGCCTGTTGGTTTTTAGCCGCGCTGTTGGTTGTCTTAGCACCGTATTTGGTAATAGGAAACTCCTTGTTCTTAAATGTCGGTGCCTTTATTCTTGCATCAATCTCTTTATATGTAGTGTTCCATGCCTCAGCAGGATCACTCGTCTGTGCCATTGCCACCACGGCAATAAACATAAAACTTAGCAGTAATATTCTCCTCATAATTATCAATTATCCATTATCAACTATCCATTATTTACCTCCCATCCTACGGCACTAGCTCCGAGCACAGCTGCCGAACTGCCGTCTAATCCACTAATCAAGAACTTCGCTTTTCCTTTGAAGATTGGCATCACATGTGCGTTATACGCCTCTTCGATAGGTTTCATGATAAGGTCACCCGCCTTTGTCATACCACCGAAGAAAATAAATGCTTCAGGACTGCTGAAAGCGGCGAAGTCAGCGCAGGCCTCACCTAACATGTGACCTGTGAAATCATATATCTCTTTCGCCATCTTATCTCCTTTGCTTGCAGCTATACTCACATCAAGAGATGTTATCTTTTCCGGATCCATGTCTCTTAGTAGTGACGGTTCATCATTTTTCTGCAGCCACTCGCGTGCAGTACGTGCTACGCCTGTAGCAGAACAGTAGGTTTCGAGACATCCCGTGCGACCGCAACCGCATGTCCTTCCACCTTCTCTTACCATTGTGACGTGTCCCAGCTCTCCAGCGAAACCGTCGCATCCGTATACTAGTTGATCATTGATCACAATACCTGATCCCACGCCCGTTCCGAGAGTAATGACGATAAAATTCTTCATTCCGCGAGCCACACCGTATATCTTTTCTCCTAATGCAGCAGCATTAGCGTCATTCGTCAGCGCTACGGGTATACCGTTTAGTTTCTCGCTAAACATTTTTCCCATTGGCACCACGCGGTCGTTAGCCCAGGGCAGGTTAGGTGCAAATTCTATAGTACCGTTGTAATAATTACCGTTAGGCGCTCCGATACCCATAGCTTTGATGCTGTCGATACCACCCACCTGGTCTATAATCGGTTGCAGTGCAGCCACAGATGCGTCTACATATTCTTCTGCATTATTATATCCTCCCGTCTTTATTGCTGTCTGTGTTATTATCTCGCCCTTAGAGTTTACAATACCAAAAACTGAGTTTGTACCTCCAAGGTCCAGTCCAATAACATAAGGTTTAATACTATTTTGTTCCATATCTTATAATTTTAGTTAATTCTTAGGTTTTCTTTGCAAAGATAATGATAATTTTTTAATTATCAATTATTTTAGAGTTTTTCTCCAAAACAGAGGTCACCGGCATCACCGAATCCCGGTACGATATATTTGTTCTCGTTAAGACCCTCATCGATGTCAGCGCACCACAGCGTAGTATCTTCGGGCATACATTTCTTTATTTTTTCTATTCCTTCAGGTACCGCCAACACACATGCGATATGTACTTTCTTAGGCGTGCCTTTAGATGTAAGAGCCTTGTATGCCAGTTCCATGCTACCGCCCGTCGCGAGCATTGGGTCGATAAGAATCAGTGTTTTGTTTGTGATATCCGGAGTAGCTAAATATTCCACGTGTATAGCCACCTCGTGGTGTTGTTCATCGGTATATTCCCTGTATGCACTGACAAAAGCATTATCGGCTTTCTCGAACACATCCATAAAACCTCTGTGAAGAGCTATGCCTGCGCGCAGGATAGGAGCAAGTACAATGTCTTCTTTATGTATGTTCTCCTTTTTCCTTCCTAAGGGCGTCTTAACCTCTACTGCCTTGTATTCTAAGGTTTTAGATATCTCGTATGCTTCCAAACGTCCTATTCTCTCCATGTTGTTGAGAAACGACAAACGATGAACTTGATAATTTTCGTCTCGCATCTCAAGGAGATATTGTCCTAAAATAGAATTCTGTTCGCTTAGATTAATTATTTTCATCTTACAGTGCCTCGAAACGATTGTCTTTTATATCTTTTATAGCCATACATTCCATCTCTACGAGCCATCCTGGGCGACAAACGGGAGCATGAACGATAATGTATGGTTTATCTTTGAATTTTTCTTCGTAGATATTCTTTACCACATTATAATCTGCGATGTCACGTAGGTATACAATCATATATGCCACGTCATCGTACGTACAGCCACCCTCTTTAAGCAGAACCTCGACGTTTTCCATCATACGTCCCGTCTGTTTGCGAATATCACCGGGATAAACGATCTGTCCCTTGTTATCTATGCTTGCTGTTCCCGATATAAACACATGTCTGCGGTCTCCATACTGTACAGCGGTACCTCTTTCAAAGCTAACACCGTAATCGCTTGTTCTGTTTAGGTGTGTTGCTCCATAAAGATACTGTATTTGTTCTTGTGAAATACCGTCTATAGCGTAGGTATCCATTTGTGCGAGAACATTGGTATCCTTTTGTCTACCGCCGATACCTGTTGACGATATGAAGTGTGTCTTCTGCGTCAGACCTTGAGTGAAGAACACCTGGTTGCGGGCTCTTACTACACCTCCGTAGTTTAGGTCCACATCGTTTACAAAGAACCAAGTCCTTATACAGTTATCAGACAACTTACAGTTTTCCTGTGCCAGTTGTACGATATATTCGTTTAGCAGCAGTCGAGCCTGATATTCAGAGTTGGCTGCCATATTATGTGCACTACCGCCCCAAATGTGACGGTATGTTCCATGACAAGACCTATGTAGTCCACATTCTCCAAGACTGATATTCATATTGGTCTGCATGTACACCAACAGAGCAATCTTTGAACCATTTAAAGGAGGTTGCTGGATTACCGATATAGCACAGCTGGAGTAGTCTTCCGCAAAAATAAAATCCTCTTGGTTGGCAGCATCAGAAAGGAAATACCTTTTAAATACTGCTTCTGCTCCGCTTAGTGTGTTCCCCCTTATTGCCTGATACGCATCGAATATTGCTTCTGCCTGCTGTTCGTACAAGAGAGTTGTATCGGTTACGGTAATCATTACGAGATACTCTTTAACCTCTTCTCCTTCTTCGAAGCAGAAAATATTAGAGTGAGTCTTTTCGAAATCTACGACTTCCAATTTTTTCATGGTGCAAAGATAACACTAAAAAATGAGAAAAAAGAATATTAACCGTATTTATGCATAACAATTTTACGCATAACTATGCATACCGCCAAGTACGTAGTTTACCCCGAAATAGGTCATTATGACGGTACAAAAAGCGAGGAGTATGTATATGTGATAATATGCCGGTTTCCTGAATGCAGATAACGATTGGGTGTGTACCACCACTGCATATACCATAAATGTGATTAGTGCCCATGTCTCTTTTGGATCCCAACTCCAATATTGTCCCCACGATACATTTGCCCAAATGGCACCGATGAATATTCCGATACCAAGCGTGGTTAATGCTGGATACAGGAAGATCTTACTTAGTATCATCAGCATCTCACTTTGTCTGCGCATCAAAAGACCCGTTACAGCGCAAAGGAATGTAAGACATAACAAGGCATACGACATCATAATCACACTCACGTGTATACTGAGAAGCGGTGAGTTGAGGACGGGCATGATATGCGTTATCGATGGATTCATATAGTTGATGTGACTAACCAACAGTAGGAAACCTGAGATAAGGAATCCAAACGTGATGATAATATATGCCTTTCGATAGAGCAACAGGGTTATTATCATTATAAACCAGGCCGTTACCAACATCGTCTCATAACCGTTGGACATAGGTATAGTGCCACTTATCATCCATCTTAATGCTAAACAAATGGTGAGTGCGATAAAAGACAGTGTCAATAGACAAGGAAAAAGATGCTTAAATATTCTCAGAGTAGCAGAACTCGTGACTTTTTTCCTTGACAAAACAATGATAGTATATACTAGACTTAGGAAACCTAGTGTAAGGTTAAACATAAACAGTATCGTTGCAAAAGGAAAGGCGTTGTATATCCTTTCGGCCTTCAGACGATATTCTTCAGGTATGCTGCTGCCACCGTATGTGTATTGATATTTGTGTATCTTATCCAGAGCCTCATTTATGAAGGCAAAATTATCTGCTTGAGCCTCTTGGTATAACATGCCAACGATATTCTGCATATATTTCTGTCTCTCTGGTTCCATATACGAGGGGTATCTGTCAACGGGTGAGTACCACTCCGTTTTAGACTTATATGTATACGGAAATATTTTCAGAGGGTCACCATGTTGCAGTTCCACGATAAGACTGAGAACATCATCCATTTTCATTGCCGCATCGTGCAACTTATCCTTTTTCCCAGAATAGTATTCCTGAACGAGAGTACCAAGTCGGTATCCCTCGACATTGAAAAAGTCGTTGAGAGAAGCTTTCTGCTCCAGTCCTAACGTCTCCCTCAAGGATTTGTCTTTTATTGCTATAATCTTTTCTGCCGACCAGTCTTTATCGTAAAAAAGGAATCCCGTCATCACCTGTTCCGCAGTATATCCCTGATAACTGCTCTTACCTGAAATTTTCTTCGTGAAATCAATCGCGAATGTCTGCATAGGACAGATGCGGTTGTTATACAGTATATTGATTTTTCCAAACCGTTCCGCTGTCTCCTTGGGAAGCACATGAGGCGCAGCGTAAGTCTTGCTGCCGAATCCCAATAGCAGTAGAGCGATAAAGGTACCCTGTTTAAGAAGAGGACTGTTCCACAATTTTCTATAAGTGCCTTTAGGGTCTATGAGTATTGCGATAAGCGAAAAGAACAGCAGTGCGTATCCTGTGTATGTTACGGGTATACCATAACGGTCGATATTTACCGATAGAATGCTGCCCTTTTTGTCTTTGTCATAGTCAGCCTGATAGAGTCTTACTCCCGATTCGGAGTATATATTGTTCATCGATACGATTACCTGTTTTCCTTTTATTGTGAGGTACGACATAAAATCGGCTTCCGCCATCGTTCCTTCGTGGTATTTCACGGCAAAAGAGTCGAGCCTGATAGCAAATGGCAGATCGGCTTCAGAGATGTTCTCTTTATTGTCTTTTATTAGATATTTCTTTATTGTCTCACCTTTTCTCAGGTGTGTCACTCCTACAGTGGAAGTGAGATGTGTGAGCAGAGCTCCTGCAAGTATAACGAGAAAAGATATGTGTAGCAGTAATACCGTCCATCTCTTTATCCGTCGTATATAAAATAGAGATATCACGGTTAGCACCGCCCATATCGAAGTGAACCACCATGCACTGTAGATATCATTGCTGGTGATTTTATTGTCGGTTATTATACCAACAACAGTGGCGATTGCCATTACGGCAACCACCACTGTGTATAAAGATATAAGTGTTTTCTTTAACACATTAGATAGCTCTTAGGAATTTAACCACTGCATCACGATCCTCTTTATCGAGGTTGTAGAAATTCAGTGCAGCGTTGTAAGCATCCGATTCTTTAGAGTAAGCATGCCACATGATTGCCTCTATCTCGTTACGTGCACGACAGTCGTGCAGACGATCCTCGGCACCTGTGAGCAGCAGACTCAGTCCACGACCCCAAAGTGGAGTGGTGCGGCACCATCCTGTACGGATATCGTTAGCCATGTAAAGACGATGTTGTACCAAGTCGGTATATGGCCATATCTTCTGGTAAGGGAAAGAAGGAAGCATAGTGCTTGCATCTCCGTTTATACTCTTTGCGTAAGCCTTGATACTGTTGTCTACCCAGTAGTTGTCAGCACCTGTTGTCCAAGAAGGACGGTGGCAGGTTGCGCAACCGATAGACATGAACAGTTCTTTACCTCTCTTTACCTCATCATCATCGAGATCACGAGCGGCAGGAACGGCAAGACCGCGGTGCCATACCATCAACTGATAGTAGCGTTGGTCGTTCATCTCTTCCTCTCCGTTGTACGGTGCTCCGTCAACGAAATACTGACGATATGTAGCACTGTCTGCAGCGCTGTTAAGACCGAGAAGCATATTCACTCTTTCTGCTATACCCTCTTTCGTTCCGTCAGCATAGTAAGGATAGAGAAGAGATGTAGTATCGTTACCGTTCTTCTGAATGTAACTTATTACCTCCTCATCTTCAGACATTGCCTTTGCCCACTGTTTTGTACTGTACAGATAGTGGCGGTCTGAACGGCTAACGTTTGTTATGTTCCAGATAGCGTTAGCACCAGGACCATCCTGCAGAGACGCACGTGTCATAGCGTATGTGAATTTCTTTATACGTTTTGTACCGTCTGCAAGAGTGTACCATGCACTTGAAGCCCAGTCATTAGAAGCCTCATCCCACATAGCAGGATTGAGATCTACGTATGGAGCTTCTTTCTGGTATTGAACCTTCATAGAGTCTTGATCGATAGCATCGAGAAGACCTGTACCGTAGATACCGATGGTAGATTCGAGACGAACCTCATAGTTGTCAGGCTGAGGGTCGGTATTGAATGCACTCTGTGGTATCGTTACATCAGGATAGATAAGTTCGTATGTCTCACCGTCAGCGAAATGTAGAGGCAGACCGCTAGGCATTGAAGTAACCGTCTTCCATTCTATAGATATCTGACTCTCATCGATAGGAGCCTTAAACGGTTCCATAGCTTTTGTCTGCGGCATACCCGTCACGTGGCGGATGTATGAGTTTGCAGCGTATGCTACACCGTCAGCATCTGTTCCAGCCGTAGGGTGATATATTACGAGCAGGTAACCATTACCGATAGTGTTAGCTTCGTATGATGTCTGACGCTTACCATGTCCGTATGACGGATGACAGTGGATACAACTGTTACGTACCCACGCCGGACCCAAACCCTTACGAGGTTCTGTGGTATATGTGTATAAATGTTCGAAATAATCCTCACCAAACTGGAAGTCTGATGCCATCTGTGCATCGGCATCGACCTCTGCTACAGATGTCGAGTAACTCTTTTTCTCGGTAGTACCCAGCTTACCGCCAGGATACCATTCTTCAGCAGAGAATACGTCATTACCAATACCGAAACCACTTTCAGTGTTCGTTCCGGTGGTACTGCTAGTTGTATTGTCACTATCTGAACATGCTGTGAAAGCACAGCATGCCAGAAGTGATAATGCTAATATTGATAAATTTCTCATACTTGCATTTATGAATAAAATGTTTTTTCTTACTCTTCAGGTATCTCTACGTCTGCGAAATTGGTGATACCCCATATCGTACAAACGTATTTTACAAATGGAGGAGGCATGCTACCTATACCATTGATTGCATTCACAATAGCATTCTCTACGTTAGTGTTGACATTAGCACCACCGTATGATTTGAAGAAGTTGTGGAAAGAGTAAACTGTTCCGGAATCTGTTCCGTCTGTATTACCAAACCATACATTCTGGATAGAACGGATATTGTTCTGGAAGTCTGTTATAGAGTTGTAACTATAAGGAGACTCTACGTATGATACATCACCTGCAGAGAAAGGATTTGCGATTTTTGCAGTACCAACCTCATTACAGATACCATACGCACTACCTTCCTCCATGCTCAACAGCTGCTCAATAGCAGTAGTTACATTTGAGAAAGTACTGTTAGAAGTACCTGCATTCTTCATGTTGTCACCGTAAGAAAATCCCTTTGTTGTGGTATAATCAAGACCTGCAGCCTTAACAACAGCAACTCTGTCTGCATTAGCCGTAGTTTCACCTTCCCATGCAACCTGCAGTTGGCAGCATCTTTGATAAAGTAGTTCGCAAACACGCTGTGCGTAAGCCAACTCTACGGTACCAGAGATATTCTCAAAACCTTTGTATGTATCATATCCTGCAAACTCGTCTACATCACGATTCTTACCGTCGCGGAAGAGAAGGAATTCCAGAGCATGGAAACCTAGGATAGAAGCATCATCAAGTTGCTCATCTGTAAAGTCTGTTGCTCCAGAGGCCAGATAATTTAACAAGAGACTACGGTTGAGAGGCCATGAGTCTATAGTAGGGTCAATATTAAAATCAGATGCAGGACCACCAAGGAAAGCCTCACTTTTCTCCCAATACATACGAGCATTTTTGAATGCATCACATGCGTTGTCTATATGAGCTTGTTTGAGTGAAGTTAAGCTAAGTCCGTTGAGTGCATTATACAGAATCTCTGTCTCGTCAGCCAATTTCGTATAAGTAGGAACAATAACCTGATCTACGGTTGTTGCCAACAAGTTCTTTAAGAAGTCCTCTTGTGTGTCAGATAGACCAGATTTTGATTTAATAATTAGATTTGCTGCATTAACCAATTCATCTGCAAGGTCTTCGCAGTTATCTATAGCTGCATTACCGTATGACTTGTCACTGTAATCAGACGTAGTGAAGGATGTTTTCTGTGAGATGGTACTAGAGATTCTCACGTTGTCGCTAAACGTATAATCGCTAGTTGTTGCAGAATTACTGTCACTGTCTGAACATGCAGTTAGTGTGAGTGCTGCAAAGAGCAGTCCACATGATAATTTAAGATACTTTTTCATTTTCGTTGATTTTATTGTGTTAATTACATTTTTGCTTTCTCTTCCAGTTGATCAAGACGTTGTCTCAAATCGTTTATCTGATTGTTCAACTCTTTGATCTTACGCTCATCACAGGTATGTTTTGTACTGCCAATCTTGAAGAATCCTGCGTATGCGATACCTATATTTAGTGATGGCTCATTGTTGTATTGTGATTTCAGATAACGACAACTGTAATCCATCTTAACTGCAATCTGTGGTATTGGATAGTAGTTAAGACCGAATGTCATAGCCTGTTTCGCAGTATAGTCGTAAGATACGTTGTTTGTCTTAGATGCATACGAGTTGTAGTTGTCGTAACGTCCAAACAGATACAGTTTCATTCTCTTTGCACGAAGCTTACTTATCTGTGAGAAAATGTCGTAACCTGCCTCTATACCGATAGCGTAGGCATGTGAGCTAACCTGTGCACTGTGATGATATGGTGACTTGGAACTCAGACGGTTGTAAAGACTCTTCAACTGATCTGCATCTCCTAGGTAACCGTAGTCAGCCTGACCTCTTACAATCCAGTTGTGTGCGTTGTATGTGAAATCGATAGAACCGATAACCAATTTCCCTTTGTATGTAGCACTTACGCCTGTGGCATCATTAGGATAGCTGTTACCGATGGTATGGCCATAGTAACCACTAAGACCGATGCGCAAACCAGGGATAGTGTAATTATCTACACGTGCAGCAATACCGTATTTGTTGGCGATGTCGTATTCCAGTGGAGACTTATGTCCCTTTTTTATCCAACCCGTATTTGTGAAGTGGTCGGCGTTCAGTCCAGCCAACAGCTGTGCCTCGTATCTGAAGTCTTTGTATCTTCCCCAGAAACTGAAACCTGTCTGATGCCATGTGCTAGGCATTATGGTGTTTTCTCCTTCAGGACGATATACTGTAAAGAAATTGAGAGGCTCGTGGTGAGCGTTGTTAAGACCTACAGGGACAACGATATGACCCAGTCTTATGTTTGCCCATCCGGCGAAACTTTTCTGTATCCAGAACTGTTCCAGTTCCACTTCACCACCTTTCTCGGTTTCCTGTTCCCATTCTCCTCCTTCTTCGTCCTCTTTTTCGTATGCTATACCATTACCGCCATGCTCAAACTCTATCTCGGTACCCATTGTCCAACCTTTACCGAAGTCGTAACCCATGTATACCACTACGTGTGGCAGGTCAAACTTTCCGTGTGAAGGGTCATCAGCATGATCCTCAGGTGCACTATAACGACTCACGTGGTCGCTGTAGAAATTACGGGAGTATGCCACCTCTCCATAACCTCCGATGGAGAACCTGCTTTTTCCTGCATGGTTAAGCACACTGTCAGCCGCATCAATCTGCGCCTGTGCAGCACCAATGCCGCCCATAATAGCGAGGGCAGTAATAATCAGTTGTCTTTTCATATTCATCGAAAAATAAATCTTTTTGTAATCTTTTCTACCTTAAATCTCAAACAAATTCCGATGCAACGGAATGTATTTATACATTTTCGGGTGCAAAGGTACGGTGATGAATAATAATACGCAATACTTAAAAGAAGGTAATTTTTGTATAAAAATATATACCTACTTTTAGGTACCGAGTAATAATTGATAGTTGATAATTGATAGTTGGTCGCTTCGCGACAATACTTAACATTTAATTGTCAATTATCCATTTTCAATTATCAATTAGAAAAAGCTTGGTCTGCTCATTTGGCTCGTCAGTCGTTGATAATTGGTGATAAATAGTTGATAATTAAAAATTTTTTCGTAATTTTGCGTCCGATATGTCATTTCCTATACATATAGACATACTGGATTTGATGCTCAAGGGCATACTGATAGGAGTCCTCGCCTCTGCACCGATGGGTCCTGTGGGTGTGCTGTGCATCCAACGTACCTTGAACAAAGGACGTTGGTACGGGTTTGTCACGGGTGTGGGCGCAGCGGTGAGCGATATCATATATGCGGTAATCACAGCTTTCGGTATGAGCTTTGTGATGGATCTGATAAATAACCCCACCACACTGTTCTACCTCAAGATAGTGGGTTCGTTGATGTTATTGATCTTCGGTGTATATACCTACAGGAGCGATCCTACCACCAAGTTGAGGAACTCCGGCAACGGCAAGGGAACGTTGTGGCACAATGGTCTCACCGCTTTCGTGGTTACTGTGTCAAACCCCTTGATAATATTCCTGTTTATGGCATGTTATGCACAGTTGGCCTTCGTCACTCCCGACCATACTCTACTGATGATTCTCGGATTCCTGAGTATCATGTTCGGGGCACTCCTTTGGTGGTACGGTCTTACATGGCTCATAGATAAGGTACGAGAGAATTTCTCTACGAGAAGTATAGTTATATTAAACAGGGTAATAGGTAGCGTAGTGATAATCTTCTCTTTGGTATTCTTGATAGGTACATTATTTAATTTGTATCATATCAATGCCTTATATTAAGACTACGGCGGATTTATTATAAGTAAAAAGATGTTTATTTCACAGAAGTTAAGACAGGAGAATATTGCGGAATACCTGTTGTATATGTGGCAGGTAGAGGATATCATACGGGCTTACGACTGTTCTCTCACGAGGATACGAAAAGAATATATCTCTCGTTTTGAGTATGACGAAGAACAGAAAGAGGAACTGATAGACTGGTATGGTAATCTGATAAGGATGATGAATGCAGAGGGATGTAGGGAAAGCGGACATCTGCAGATTAATAAGGCTACGATGCAACTGTTGACCGACCTGCATAACGAGCTCCTCGCATCTACCAAATATCCTTTCTACACATCGGAATATTATAAGGTGCTGCCCTTTATCGTGGAACTGCGTAACAAGGGCGTGGATAAGAGTAAGAGCGAGGTGGAGACATGTTTCGATGCCCTCTACGGTGTGATGCTGCTCAGAATGAGTAAGAAGGAGGTGAGCACGGAGACACAACATGCGGTGAAAGAGATAACAACATTCGTTGGAATGTTGAATGATTATTATTTTAAAGAAAAAANGAGGNGAGCTTAATTTAGTTGATAGTTGATAGTTGATAATTGATAGTTATTACCAATAAACATATAATTATCAATTCTCAATTATCAATTCTCAATTAAAAATTTTTTAGATAAAAATTTTTTTATGAAGATTTTAATAACTGGTTGTAACGGACAGTTGGGAAATGAGATGCAACTGTTGGAGAAGGAACATACGGAGCATACGTTCTTTAATACTGACGTGGCAGAATTGGATATCACCGATACTGCGGCGATAGAACGTTTTGTACAAGATAACGCTATCGATGGTATCGTAAACTGTGCGGCTTATACGGCTGTGGATAAGGCGGAGGAGAATGTGGAGCTATGTACGAAACTGAATGCCACGGCTCCCGCGTATCTCGCTGCTGCTATAGAGAAACGTGGAGGATGGCTCATACAGATAAGCACCGATTATGTGTTTGACGGTACCAACCATACTCCATACGTGGAGACACAGGATACCTGTCCCAACAGCGTATACGGTAGAACGAAACTGGAGGGAGAGAAGGCTGCAATGGCAAAATGCTCGCGTACCATGGTGATACGTACGGCATGGCTCTACTCTTCTTTCGGTAACAACTTCGTAAAGACGATGATAAGATTAGGCAGGGAGAAAGAGCAGTTGGGAGTGATATTCGACCAGATAGGTACCCCGACATACGCTCGCGACCTGGCAAAAATTATCATGGTGGCGATAGAGAAGGGTATACAACCGGGAATATATCATTTCAGTAACGAGGGTGTTATAAGTTGGTATGATTTCACGAAGGCTATACATCGTATCGCAGGCATCACAACCTGTAAGGTACTGCCTCTGCATACCTCGGAGTATCCCACCGCGGCTACACGTCCCGCTTACTCCGTGCTGGATAAGACGAAGATAAAGAAGACGTATGGCGTAGAAATCCCGTATTGGGAAGAATCACTCAGAGATTGTATCAATCAACTTGAATATGAATCCGGAAATTGAGAGAAGACGAACATTTGCGATAATATCGCACCCTGACGCGGGAAAGACGACGCTTACCGAGAAGTTCNTGCTTTTCGGAGGACAGATACAGGTGGCTGGTGCCGTGAAGAGTAATAAGATACGTAAGACGGCAACGAGNGACTGGATGGACATAGAGAAACAACGTGGTATCTCGGTGTCTACATCGGTGATGGAGTTCGATTACCGCGACTATAAAGTGAATATCCTAGATACCCCGGGACACCAGGATTTNGCNGAAGATACTTTCCGTACTCTTACGGCGGTGGATTCTGCCATNATCGTGGTGGACGGCGCTAAAGGTGTGGAGGCTCAGACACGTAAGCTGATGTCGGTATGTAGAATGCGTAAGACTCCAGTGATAATATTCATCAATAAGATGGATAGAGAGGGAAAAGATCCTTTCGACCTGCTCGATGAACTGGAGACGGAACTGCAGATACACGTACGTCCGCTGTCATGGCCGATAAACCAAGGTGCTAGGTTCAAAGGGGTATATAATATATATGAGAATAAACTCGACCTCTTCAAACCCGATAAACAGAGGGTGACGGAGAAAATGGAGGTGGATATCAACAGCGAGGAACTGGATAAGCAGGTGGGTGAGCAGGATGCTGCCAAACTGCGCGAGGATCTGGAACTGGTGGATGGTGTATACCCAACCTTCGACGTTAACCAATATCTCGATGCTTCGGTGGCACCGGTCTTCTTCGGTAGTGCACTGAATAACTTCGGTGTTCAGGAACTGCTAAACTGTTTCGTGGAGATAGCACCGTCACCTCGTCCTACACAGGCAGAGGAACGTATGGTGACACCCGATGAGAACAAGTTTACGGGATTCATCTTCAAGATAACGGCGAATATCGATCCTAACCACCGCTCTTGTATCGCCTTCTGTAAGGTCTGTTCAGGTAAGTTCGTTCGTAACCAACCGTACCTGCATGTGCGACAGGGTAAGACACTGCGCTTCTCTTCGCCTACGCAGTTTATGGCACAGCGAAAGAGTACTATCGATGAGGCGTGGGCAGGAGATATAGTGGGATTGCCAGACAACGGCATCTTCAAGATAGGAGATACACTCACGGAAGGGGAACAACTGCATTTCCGTGGACTGCCATCGTTCTCACCGGAACTGTTTAAATATATCGAGAATGACGACCCGATGAAGGCGAAACAACTAAACAAGGGTATCGAACAGTTGATGGACGAGGGTGTGGCACAGCTCTTCGTGAACCAGTTTAACGGCCGAAAGATTATCGGTACCGTGGGACAGTTGCAGTTTGAGGTGATACAGTATCGTCTGGAAAATGAATATAACGCTAAATGTCGCTGGGAACCGATACACCTCTATAAGGCTTGTTGGGTGGAGAGTGACAGTGAGGCGGAACTGGATGCGTTTAAAAAACGTAAGTATCAGTATATGGCAAAAGACCGAGAGGGCAGGGATGTGTTCCTGGCGGACTCTAGTTATGTGCTGCAGATGGCACAACAAGACTTTGAAAATATCAAGTTTCACTTTACTTCAGAATTTTAGAATTCTGAAGTGAAACTTGATATTTAGTTGATAATTGATAATGGATAGTTGATAGTTATGCTGCTTCGCAGCAATTTTTAATTGAGAATTGTGAAAATTGAGGAAGATATAAAGAATGCGGTGGATGTGATGAAGAAGGGTGGAGTGATACTCTATCCTACTGATACCGTGTGGGGCATCGGTTGCGATGCTACCAACGAGGAGGCCGTGAGGAGGATATACGAGATAAAGCATCGTGATGATTCCAAGGCGATGATATGTCTTGTTGACAGTGACGCACGGTTGCAACGTTATGTGCGTAATGTGCCTAACGTGGCATGGGACTTGCTAGACTGTGCCGACAAGCCGTTGACGGTGATACTCGACGGGGCGGTGAATCTAGCGCCCAACCTTATCGCTGAAGACGGGAGCATCGCCATGCGTATCACTAAGGAGGAGTTCTCACGACAGTTGTGTTACCGTCTACAGAAACCGCTCGTTTCTACATCGGCAAATATCAGTGGACAACCCGCGGCGCAGAACTACAGGGATATAGCTCCCGAACTCCTTGAGGCGGTAGACTACGTATGTTTCGCACGGCGACAGGAACATAAACCGCATACTCCGTCGAGCATAATAAAACTTACGGCATCGGGAGAAGTGACGATAATAAGAAAATGATAGTAACAGGTATGTGACATGGATATAAATGCACGCGACATAGAAAGGCATTTTACTATGGTGGAGCGCTTCGTGTATTGGATGCGCCACCATATCAACCACCGTCAGGGACAACTGATACTGGCTCTGATAGTGGGTATGCTCTCTGCTGTCGCTGCATACGTGTTACATAGTCTGATACGACAGATAGAACATCTGTTGACATCCTATTTCAACCCCGAGACATTCAACCTCTTGTATCTCGTGTTCCCTGTGGTGGGAATATACCTTACCAGTCTGTTTGTACGGTTTGTGGTGAAAGATAATATCTCTCACGGTATAACGAGAATCTTGGCTGCTATCAGCGAGAAACAGAGTAGACTGAAACGACATAACTGTTGGAGTTCGGTTATCGCATCGGCTATCACCATCGGTTTCGGTGGTTCTGTGGGTGCCGAGGCGCCTATAGTGCTCACATGCTCGTCTATAGGCAGTAACCTAGGACAGCTGTTCCGTATGGACAACAAGACGTTGATGTTGCTTGTGGGATGCGGTGCGGCAGGTGCTATAGCGGGAATCTTCAAGGCTCCAATCGCAGGACTGATGTTTACCATAGAGGTGCTTCTGATAGACCTTACCATGACATCCCTGTTGCCTATAATGATATCCAGTGTCACGGCAACATGCTTCACCTATATCTTTATGGGACAGGACACCCTGTTTTCTTTTACTCTCGACGGACCCTGGCAGATAGAACGTGTACCAGCCACGATCCTTCTCGGCGTGTTCTGCGGTTTGGTAAGTCTGTACTTTATCCGTACGATGACGGCCTGTGAGGACATGTTTGCACGTTATGCCAATAAACCATACGTGAAACTGGCGATAGGAGGATCGATACTTAGTGTGCTCATCTTCCTTTTCCCTGCACTATACGGTGAAGGCTATTCTTCCATGGATGTGCTTCTCAACGGTCGTACCGCCTCGGATTGGGAACCGCTCCTGGACAGGTCTATATTCTATGGACACGACAACCTGCTTATCGCATACGTCGCTTTCGTATGTTTCACTAAGGTCTTCGCCACTTCGGCTACCAACGGCGGTGGCGGTTGTGGTGGTACCTTCGCTCCATCACTGTTTATCGGTTGTTTCGCGGGCTTCCTCTTTGCCAGGATATGGAACATATACGAGTTAGGTGTGTATGTGCCTGAGAAAAATTTTGCGCTGTTGGGAATGGCGGGCGTGATGAGCGGTGTGATGCATGCACCGCTTACGGCGATGTTCCTTATCGCGGAGTTAACGACGGGGTATAGCTTGTTTATACCTCTTATCATAGTCAGTGCCAGTGCCTATCTGGTGATAGTGATCTTTGAACCTCACAGCATCTACGGTATGCGACTGGCAAAACAGGGTAAACTGATAACACATCATACCGATCATGCAGTGCTTACGTTGATGAACCTGGAGTCGGTGATAGACAAAGACTATACCTCGGTGAAACCGGATATGAAACTCGGTGTCTTGGTGAGCAATATCGCACGGAGTAAGACTGAGTTTATTCCTGTAGTCAACGATGCGGGGATCTTCCTCGGTATAGTGGATATCATAAATATCCGTCAGGTGATGTTCAGAATAGAACTGTACCAGCGTTTTACGGTAGGTCAACTGATGGAACAGCCAAAGGCGATAATAAATGAGAAAGATGATATGGAGACGGTGATGAACAAGTTTGAGACGTCCAGGGAACATATCCTGCCCGTTGTCGATGGCAACGGCATGTTGCAGGGCATAGTGAGTCGCGAACGTATCTATTCTCTGTATCGTAAGATGGTAGCAGACAGGAGTGACGAATAAATATATATTATGACGAAAGAGGAATTACGTATAGTCTTTATGGGAACACCAGAGTTTGCGGTAGGCTCGCTTGCCGCTTTGGTGGAGTCGGGATATAATGTGGTGGCTGTGGTNACNCAACCGGATAAGCCTGTGGGTCGTCACGGGTCGGTGCTGCAACCCTCGCAGGTGAANCAGTATGCCGTGGAACATAATATCCCNGTNNTGCAACCGGAGAAGATGAAAGATGAATCTTTCGTTGAGGCTCTACGTTCTTACCATGCCGACCTACAGGTGGTGGTAGCGTTCAGAATGTTGCCCGAGGTGGTGTGGGCGATGCCCCGTTTCGGTACGTTCAACGTGCATGCCTCCCTCCTTCCACAGTATCGCGGTGCCGCTCCTATCAACTGGGCNATCATCAACGGAGAAAGGGAGACNGGTGTTACCACGTTCTTCCTCGACCATGATATNGATACGGGTAGGGTAGTGCTNCAGAAACANCTTGCCATNGNNGAGAATGATAATGTGGANAAAGTTTACGACTCGTTGATGGCACTTGGTGCCGAAGCCTGTCTCGAGACGGTGGANAAGATTATCGCTACCGATGGTAATGTGGAGAGTATGGAACAGGCGGANATGATNTCCGACGCNCCGTTGCGTCCCGCTCCAAAACTGTTTAAAGAAAACTGCAGGATANACTTCAAGTGGACGGCANNTCAGGTACATAATTTTGTCAGAGGACTGTCACCCGTGCCCGGNGCGTGGTGCGAGATAGAGGATGAGAACGGAAAGAGACAGGTGTTGAAAATATACGAGACGGAAGTCACCGAATCACAGGCCTTCAGCGGTCTGTCGGTATCCAAAGACGGTTACCTAGTGATACGTTGCGGTAAGGGTTGCGTAAAGGTGCTACAGCTTCAGTTGGCGGGAAAGAAACGTATGTCGTCACACGATTTCCTCAACGGTATCCGTAACATCGAAAAATTTTCTGTAGAATGATATAATAAAAATTTATGTTGTGCGTTAATATAGTGTATAACATAAATTTTAGCCTATGACGCATTCTACTCAAAAGAAATTCAAACCTTCAGAAAGAACATTGAATTTTATCAGGCAGTTTGCCTACACTTATCGCTCNGTAAAAGTAAACGACAGAGACGTTACACTCTGCTTGAACTAATCATTAAGAATCATTAAAGCCTCTTCAGTTCGTTTATTGTTTCGTGTGGATTTTGTGATTTGAAGATATAACTTCCGCTGACCATCACGTCNACTCCAGCTTTCGCCAGTCTTGGTGCCGTCGTGGCATCTACGCCNCCGTCNACCTCGATGAGCGCATGACTGTTGGTGCGTGCTATCATCTCGCGCAGACTCTCGGTCTTGCGGATGGTGTTCTCAATGAATTTCTGTCCCCCGAACCCGGGATTNACGCTCATNAGCAGNACCATATCCACATCGTTTATTATATCTTCAAGCATACATATCGGTGTCGAAGGGTTCAGTGTCACACCCGCTTTCATACCATTTTCGTGTATCTCGTGGATGGTGCGGTGCAGGTGTGTGCATGCCTCGTAGTGTACGTTCATCATCATAGCGCCTACCTCTTTNACCTGTTTTATGTATCTCTCGGGTTTCACTATCATAAGATGTACGTCGAGNGGTTTCTTGCATATCTTAGCCACCGAACTGATAACGGGAAAACCGAAGGAGATATTAGGTACNAAGACNCCGTCCATGATATCCAGATGAAGCCAGTCGGCATTACTGCTGTTTAGCATGTCGATATCTTTCTGCAGGTTACTGAAGTCTGCTGCCAATAATGATGGAGATACNATCATATTTTTATTGATTATTCGTAACACAAATCTATTTCTCTACTTTGAAGTCGGGCAGGTGGAACGTATACTGGTTGTCGAATACCAACTGNGCCTTGTTTATNTCNAGGTACGTGGTACCGCCCTGTTCACCTAACGATCCGCCGATATAGGCAATCATATCCTCGCCCGTGATATATCCTTTCTGTCTTAACATACGCAGTGCAGCCACGAAACAGTCGAGCGGACTGCGGTCGTCGTGCTGATGAACGGGTATCACACCGTAGCTCAGTGCCAACCACCGTTGCAGCTGTTCCACGTAACATATCGCCAACACNGGGTTCGGTCCACGGAATGCCGACAGGTTGCGGGCGGTGGAACCAGTGAAACTGGCNGTNATNATACCTTTCACACCCAATTTTTCCGTCGACTCGATAGCGTTGCGCGACAGGAACTCGCGTACGTCGGGGTTGCTGCTCAGAGGTATATCCTCNAAGTTATGACTGTCGTCATGTTCCGCCTGTTCCGCGATACGAGCCATCGTTCTCACTGCTTCCACAGGATATTTTCCTGATGCCGTCTCACCGCTGAGCATCAGTGCATCGGTATGGTTGTATACGGCAGTGGCGATATCCGTTACCTCGGCACGTGTAGGACGAGGGTTGTTTATCATCGTATGCAACATCTGCGTTGCCACGATAACAGGTTTATGGGCACAGATACATTTACGTATGATAGAGCGTTGGATACCAGGAATCTCTTCCAACGGTACCTCGATACCCAGGTCACCGCGTGCCACCATCACACCGTAGGAGGCCTCGATAATCTCGTCGATATTGTTTACACCTTCCTGATTCTCTATCTTAGAGATAATCTTTATAGGACTGTTATGCTCATCAAGTATTTTCTGCACCGCCTGTACGTCAGAAGCGCTGCGAACGAAGGAGTGAGCGATGAAATCCACTTTCTCCTCGATAGCGAGAAGGATATTATCATAATCTTTCTTCGTTACGGCCGGCAGGTTGACATGCACACCGGGGATATTCACGCTCTTTCTGGAACCCAAGTCACCATCGTTTTCCACCATGGCGACGACCTCCGGTCCTAATATCTCGGTGACAACCATAGATATCGCACCGTCGTCGAAGAGCAGATGATCACCTATCTTCAGGTCTTCTGCGATATGTTCGTATGTAAGATTTACGATATCGTGTGTGGTGTCCATCTCCGGTCGACCGAAGATTTTTACCTGTTGTCCCGTAAGATAGTGTATCGGCGCATCCGTCTTCGTGGTACGTATCTCCGGTCCCTTAGTATCTATGAGTATTCCAAGATGGTGGCTCACTGCTCTGGTATTACGTATTATCTTACGCAGTCCTTCCTGTGAGGCGTGAGCGGTATTCATTCTTATCACATTCACTCCCGCAAGGAACAACTCACGTATAAAATCCACGTCACACCGTAAATCACTAATAGAAGCCACTATCTTTGTCTGTTTCATATCCTCATTTGCACTTTTTACCTGTCATATATTGTGCAAAATTACACAAAAAACCTATTATTATGGCTCATAAATGCATTTTTTTACATTTTTTTTTGTTCAGAATGTATTTTTGTTGTACTTTTGCACCCGAATAAAGTTTTTGTATTAAAATAAATTGCCTATCGACACAATATTTACTTAGAATTTTAAAAGTAAATAGTAATGAAAGAACTTCATGCGATGACAGACGAAAGTCTGGCCATTGAATACACAAAAGGTAATAACCGTGCTTTCGATATACTGCTTGATAGGAACCAAGATTCTGTTTATTCGTTTATCCGTTTCATGATTAAAGATCCTGATGTGGCAGATGATATCTTCCAGGACACTTTTGTCAAGGCTATCATAAAGTTGCAGGAGAACAAGTACTGTCCTACAGGTAAGTTTGGCGCATGGTTGATGAGGATAGCACATAATCTCGTCATCGATTATTTCAGAACCAATAAGAAGGTTATAGACATCGATTTCGACGAGCCCGCCAACGTGTCGAAGTATTGCGCTGACATGAAGGACTCTTATAAAGAGAAAGACTATGTCAACTTCCAGGTACTGAAGGACGTGAAGAAACTGATGAACAGTCTGCCTGACGTACAGAGAGAGGTGGTATACATGAGGATGTATCAGAATATCCCGTTTAAGGATATCGCCGATATCACCAACTGCTCTATCAACACCGCCTTGGGACGCATGCGCTATGCTATCATCAATATGAGGAGAATGGCGGAAGAGAAGAATATGTCGCTCGCGCTTATATAGTTGATAATTCTTTGCTTCGCAAAGTGCGACGTCCTCGCCATGGCAGACACCAAGCAAGCTTGGTCTGCTCATTTGGCTCGTCAGTCGTTG
>Ga0065708_1014703_pt1 | contig 83044 bp, 54 predicted proteins | sample Hoacrofraction12_2_FD_59095 | JGI IMG/M metagenome (GOLD analysis project Ga0065708, IMG submission 59095) | Hoatzin crop microbial communities from Cojedes, Venezuela, sample from fiber fraction 12 v1 | ecosystem: Host-associated > Birds > Digestive system > Esophagus > Crop | place: Venezuela... | reverse complement strand
CCTTCAGTGTTAGCTGGGCATCACTCTCCGCGGCATATCTGCCGCAGCTACTGCCGTGTTTGCTTTGCAAACCCGGCCGGCTCCCACTCGCTGCGCGAGTGGGGATAACAACCACCGATTGAGTGTCAAATCAGCAAATTTACGCTACTATGAAGATGAATAAGGAGGACAATCATGGAGCTTTCAAAGGAAAATCTGCCGCATATATCGGCAGGAGGAGTAGTTAAGACACTTTCAGATCTGTATGTATCTATGATAGACGGGAAGGTACCATTTAAGGTGGCTCCTTCAGTGATGCTGTGGGGACCTCCCGGTATAGGCAAGTCACAGGCTGTACATCAGCTCGCGGATGAGATAACAGACAGAACAGGTAAGAGGGCAGTTGTAACGGATGTCAGGCTTCTGCTCTTCAATCCCGTGGATCTAAGAGGTATACCTACAGCAAATGCCGAGAGAACTCTTGCTGTATGGCTCAAGCCCGAGATATTTCAGATGGATGCGTCAGAGGAGGTTGTGAACATTCTCTTCCTCGATGAGATATCAGCAGCACCACAGTCGGTGCAGGCTGCAGCGTATCAGATAACTCTCGACAGAAAGGTTGGCGAGCATAGGCTTCCCGATAACTGTATAGTTATCGCTGCGGGAAACAGAGTTACGGATAAGTCGGTAGCATATAAGATGCCGAAGGCACTTGCGAACAGACTTATGCACTTCGAGGTGAAGGGCTCCTTCGAGGCATGGCAGGACTGGGCAGTTGCAAACGGGATAAATGATAAGGTGCTCGGCTTCCTGTCCTTCAGACAGGATAAGCTTATGAACTTCGATGCAGCGGCGGATGATCTGGCATTTGCAACACCGCGTTCATGGGAAATGGTAAGCAACATCCTGAACCTGAATAACGGAGATGTGACTAAGAGCTTCGATATGATAGCAGGACTTATCGGTGTGGGACTCGCCACAGAGCTTAAGTCATGGGAGCGTGTGTACAAGAATCTGCCGGATATACAGAAGATATTTGATGGTAAGGAGAGTAAGCTTCCGACGAAGAACGATGAGAGGTATGCGCTGGTTGCCGCTATGACAAGCTATGCACGCAGCATCAAGGACGATATGGCAAGGATTGCGAACTCTATCATATATGCGGATCAGCTTCCTCCGGACTACTCGGCAGTGCTGATGCATAATTACATTTACATGGAGAAGGGCTATAAGCATAAGCTTATGAAGCTTCCGGAGTTTACGAGGTGGCTTGAGAAAAGGGGAGGGCTGCTGAATGGCCTTGACGAAAACTGATGCAAAACGATATATGGAGAAGCTTCTGAGGGCGAGGCTGAATATACTCATGACAAATGGGTTCTTTGGCATGCTGCTTATGAGTATGAAGTTCTCTCTGTCCTATATGTTCGATACGGCATGGACTGACGGAAAGGGGATATTCTTTAATCCGGATTTCCTGGATAGGCTGTCTGACAAGGAAACGGAGTATGTGCTGATGCATGAGATAATGCACGTGGTACTAAAGCACTGCGAGAGAACAACAGATAAGTACGGAAAGGATGATGAGGCAGCTGATATGATGAATATAGCGGCTGATATCATAGTTAATTCTAATATCATGATGTCCTGCGGCGGAAATCCGGACTCGATATCGATAGAGGAGTTCGGCGGTCCGCAGATGCATGATTATAACGGCAGAGAGGGCTATGAGTATAGCTTCGAGGAGCTCTGCGAGATGCTATATAGAAATCGTAGGGTGATAAGTAAATCTAAGCAGCCGGCAGCAGGCTCATCCGATGATGATTCAAGCGATAATACCCCGAATAATAATCGGAGCAATAGTCCGAGCAGAAGAGCTAAGGGAAATACCGGAGGCAGCTGCAAGGGTAAGCATGATGAGAGCTATGTATCATGGGATACGCATGATGAGCTGTGGCAGGATGACGAGGCAACCTCCGAAGCAGAGCATAATGAGTGGCTCGGTAAGATAGGCGAGGCTGCAAGGATGGTTGAGATTACGGAGTCGTCGAAGCTGCAGCAAAATATACCGCTCTATGCGAGACGTGTACTGAAGGAGCTGAGTGAGTCGAAGGTGGATTGGCGCACAGTTCTGAATGACTTTGTACAGCAGGAGATAACAGACTATTCATTCACACCGCCGGACAGGAGATATGACGGGGACTTCTTTCTGCCGGACTTTAATGCTCTGTCGGATAAGGTGGAAAATATACTTTTTATGGTAGATACATCCGGTTCCATGTCAGATGACGTGATAGCCAGGGTATTTTCGGAAATCAAGGGGGCTATAGATCAGTTTGACGGTTATCTAAGGGGATGGCTCGGTTTTTTCGATGCTGATGTGACACCGCCAAAGCCCTTCTCGGATAGTGGTGAAATGCTTAAGATAGAGCCGATGGGCGGCGGAGGTACATCATTTTACTGCATCTTCAAGTACCTGCAGGAGCATATCGACGACTTCGAGCCGGCTCCGGCCTGCATAATCATACTGACTGACGGCTATGCTGAATTTCCGGATGAGAGGGAGACCATGGGCATACCGGTGCTTTGGATGATATGTGACGATGAGGTGGTACCGCCGTGGGGCAGGTACACCAGGGTAGAGTAGATATATGGAGGATGGATTATGGGATATGTTTACGGCGGAAGCAAGAAAGAGGATAAGGATAAGAACAGTGACTTCAGAGAGCTTGCGGATATCGAACTGTCCATGGACTGGGACGAGCTCATGGACTCGGAGACCGATGAGAGCGAACAGCTTTCGGTGACTGATGCTCTTGTACGCTCGATGTGTGACAGGGGACGCGTTGATATAGCCTATATCGCTGAGCTTTCCGGCAGGGATAAGCTTGAGGTTATAAGCGAGCTTAGAGAACACATATACCAGAATCCTGCGACATTTGGCGGCTCTTACTTCGAGGGATGGGAGACGTCGGATGAGTACCTGTCAGGAAATATATACAAGAAGCTGAGAGATGCCATGAAGGCGTGCCGTGAGTACGGACAGAGCTTCGAGAGAAATGTTACGGCCCTGAGGAAGATATGTCCTGCGACACTCGGTGCAGAGGACATATACGTTACAACGGGGTCACCGTGGATTCCCACTGATGTTATAGAGGATTTTATAGTAGAGTACTTTGGATTCCCACAGGGAGTAGAGCAGTGTGTGTACGAGGATAAGGGTGAAGGCCGTTTCAAAACAGAGGTACACTATATAAGCTACGGGCACGGAAGATGGGAGGCGAGACAGCGTAGTGTCAGTCTTGTCGTGAGAGACGATATAACAGGAGTATGGGAGATTAACTTTAAGAACGCATTTACGGTAGCAAGAAGCTCGAAGAGGAAGGGCGAGGAGAATCCGTTTTATAAGTACGGAACATATGATGTGCCGGCGCTGACTAATCTTGAGAAGGCACTCAATCAGCAGAATCCGGACGTTTATGATGTGGTCTATAGTGAGACTAACAAGAATCATCGTAAGAGGGTTCTGAACAGAGAGAAGACACTGCTTGCAACAGAAAGACAGAAGGAGCTCATCGCACTCTTTAAGGAGTGGATATGGAAGGATGAGGATAGAAAGAACAGACTGATTAATATCTATATGGAGAAGTTCGGCTACGAGAGGAGAAGGATATATAACGGTGATTTCCTTGAGTTTCCGGGCATGTCACCAGAGGTACAGCTGTACGATTATCAGAAGAATGCAGTTGCAAGGATACTCTACTCTCCGAATACTTTGCTGGCACATGAGGTAGGCTCAGGTAAGACTTATATTATGATAGCTGCCGGCATGGAGCAGCGCCGTATGGGGCTGTCGAGTAAGAATATGTATGTTGTTCCCAACAACATCGTGGGACAGTGGAGGAGTATATTCCTCAGTATGTATCCGGATGCAAAGCTGCTGGTGGTGGAGCCGAAGACATTTAAGCCGGATGTCAGACAGAAGATTCTGAAGGAGATACGTGACGGAGACTACGACGGTATCATCATAGCTTACAGCTCGTTCGGACTCATACCGCTCTCGAAGAAGGTTGAGCTGAAGGAGCTGCTGGATGAGATAGATAGGATAGTGAGGGCTCTGAAGGATCCGAAGAATGACACGTCCCGACTTCGTGATAGACTCAGCAGACTGAAGACTAAGGTGGAGAAGCTGGAACAAAGCGGTGAGTATAAGGATGACGAGGAGGATAGAATCTACTTTGAGCATCTGGGAATCACGGGACTTTACGTGGATGAGGCACATAACTTCAAGAATGTCAGCATCAGGACGTCTATGAGTAATGTACCCGGTATAAGCGCAACAGGCTCGGCGAAGTGTGACATGATGATGAATAAGGTGCACTATGTCCAGAGATGCAATATGGGGCGCGGCGTGGTATTTGCAACAGGTACTCCTATAACTAACTCTCTTACTGATATATATGTTATGCAGCTGTATCTGCAGGGGGGCGTTATGTCGCAGCTCGAGCTGTACTCCTTTGACAACTGGGTAGCGAACTTCGCTGAACGTGAGGAGGACTTTGAGGTTGATGTAGATACTAACAGCTATCGTATGAGAACCCGCTTCCGAGAGTTTCACAACCTGCCGGAGCTTACGGCACTGCTTGCACAGATAGCAGATTTCCACAGTATGGATGACAGTGCTGATGTGCCGAAGACAGATGGCTATAATGATACTCTGATTCGCAGGTCATCCCAGCTCGGAGAGTATTTGCAGTATATATCGGAGAGAGTGGAGGCTATCAGGAGTAATGGTGTAAGGCGCACCGTGGATAATATGCTCAAGGTTACGACTGACGGACGTAAAGCAGCACTTGATATAAGACTTGCTTCGAAGGACGGTATGTTTAGCAGAGATTCCAAGGTGTACAGATGCGCTGAAAATGTATATAGGGAGTACAAGGCTTCCGATGATATACGCGGCACACAGCTTGTGTTCTGTGATATATCCACACCGAAGGAGGGCTTCAATCTGTATGATGAGTTAAGGAATATACTCATAAATATGGGGATACCCGCGGAGGAGATAGCATTTGTACATAGTGCGGGAACGGAGGCTGAGAGAACGAAGCTGTATAAGAGGGTGTGTGATGGCAAGATCCGTGTACTGCTCGGCTCGACACTCAAGCTCGGAATCGGTGTAAATGTGCAGGAACGTATGGTGGCGCTGCATCACCTGGATGTGCCGTGGAGACCGGCGGATATGATACAGAGGAACGGTCGTATACTGAGACAGGGAAATATCAACGAGAAGGTCAGAATCTACAGATATATAACGGAGGGCTCCTTCGATGCGTACTCCTGGCAGCTGCTGGAGGTAAAGCAGAAGATTATTCATGATATACTGGCAGGCTCTATGCCGCAGAGATACTCTGACGATGTTGAGGATACCGTACTTGACTACGGCGAGGTGAAGGCACTTGCGATAGGTAATCCGCTGATTAAGACGAGAGTTGAGATCAGCAATGAGCTTTCGAGGCAGGCAACGCTTCAGACCAAGTATCTGGAGGAGCATATCGGACTGAGGGCAGAGCTGGACCGCCTGCCGAGGGATATACGAAATCAGGAGGAGCTGATTCGTCGCTGTATAGATGATATAGACTTTGTTGACAGTATGTTTGCAGAGAATGATGAGACCTCGGAGGCTGTTGAAGATACAGAGGAGTACAGTGCTGATAGTGTTGAGGACTATGATGAGGCGTATAATGCTGTAAACTACGGTGACGGAGGAACACTGACTGACCTGAGAAGATTGCTCAACATGGAGATAGAGAGGGCTCTCGCAGCAGGGCGTGAGGAAGTGGCTGAGAAGACATTTATCATGGAGTACAGAGGCTTCAAGGTCTTTACTCCGGGATATATCAATCCGAAGAAGAGGTTCGTCATCATCAGCAGAGAGGGTACCTATACAGTAAAGATAGGCGATAAGATGCGCGGCTATGCTACGAGAATCGATAATGCCATAAGGCGCCTGAACGAAAGACTGGAGAAGCTGCGTGACGGCCTTGAGGAAAAGAAGGCCAGGAAGAGTGCGATAGAGGCACAGCTTAGTTCAGATGCCGGCTATGCCGACAGGATACGTGAACTTAAGGAGCGACTGAGGCAGGTAGACGCTGAGCTTGAGGAAGCAAAGAAAGAAGCAGAAAAACAGGAGCAGTGACATTTAAAAGGTTTATTAATTCCCCCGAAAATGATATAATTCAGATATCTATGTAATTCGGGGGATGGGATATGGCACAGAAGACTACACAAGGTAAGGTCAGGATGTCCGTATTTCTTCTTACCCTGGCGGTTATACTTGGAATTATCGTGGCAACGGTGGTTGAGAAGAAGACGGAGAGTATGTTCACTGCATATACTCTTGATGACAGTATAACAGCCGAGCTGATACGCTCGGACGGCACAGTTACGTCGTATGATACGTCGTACATGGATGTGACCGAGAAGGGCGACACGGCGGTATTCTATATACCTCTTCCGGAGGATATGCCCTATCGTGAGAATAGTGTATGTTTCTACATCTATAACGCTGACTACACGCTTCGCAGTGAGAGGGGCGATATCCTGATATCCAATGAGAATCCCGATAATGAACCGAACTACGGTGATATGCTGGTACTCTGTACTCTTCCTATGGATATAGGCGGACAGACGCTTACACTTACCGTGGATATAAATATAGATGCGGCAGTTGAGAGTCTGACGAAGGTCATGATATTTCCGTCAGAGTACTCCATGATGTACCCGCTTATCGGCAATAAGTTCACACTCTTTATCTGTGTGACCATCCTTTGCCTTGCGGTGGTACTCCTGATAGGTGTCATCATCCTGATAGGATCAAAGAAGTTTAAGGTGCAGGGTATATCGCTTTGTCTCTTCCTGATATTTTCATCTGTATGGATTATGGGCTTTAACAGGCTGATATACATATTCTTCGGAGACGTGCCATTTGCGACATATGCGGAGTATCTGGGCCTCTACGGTATGCCGCTCACACTGTCTGCGTATGTGGCATGCGAGTCGGAGGATAAGCTGATTACGAAGTTGTGTAATGCATTTGTTGTACTGTACATGATTATACCGTTAAGCCTTAAGGTGACATCAAAGTTTATAGACTATAACTTCATGTCATTTACGCATATATTCAGAATGATTATGGTAGTGACACTTCTGCCGGTAATAGTGCTGAGATTCACGCGCGGGCGTAAGAAGGACCTGTCGGATACAATCATGACGGTCGGTATCGCGGTGTCGATGTTTATCCTGCTGCTCGAGGTGCTGAGATTTGAGGCGAAGGCGTATATTACGACGCTGGCACCGTATCTCGGTAAGTCCATATCACTTTATGGCATCATTGTGCTCATTCTGTCGCTTGCTATAGGCTACGTCGTGCGTATAGGTTCGTACTACATGGAGAAGCATCAGATAGAGATGATGGCACGTATCGACGGACTTACGGGTATCAGAAACAGACGTGCCTTCATGGAGGATGTGTACAGGGAGATGACCTCTGAGAAGCACGTGGATATGCGAGATATCGATGCATCGGAGGTAAGCTGCTCGAGAGATGGCACGCTGGTCTTCGTCGATGTAAACGACCTGAAGAAGGCAAATGATATCTATGGCCACGAGATTGGAGATAAGCTGATATGTTTTGCAGCGACGCTGCTCTGTGAAACGGTCGGCGAGGATGGCTTCGCCGGAAGGTACGGCGGTGACGAGTTTGTGGCCTGTCTGCCGGGGCTGGATACAGCAAGTGCAGAGAAGTACAGAGACAGGTTCTATGAGGGAATCAGAGATATAAACGAGACAGATGAGTTCCCTTTCGAGGTAAATATAGCCTGGGGTATGGCTTCGGTAAAGGACGACAATCCCGATACACTGGGAAGCCTGATAAGCCTTGCGGATGAGAGGATGTACGAGAAGAAGAGAAAGATGAAGGCAGCGAAGGCGTAAATCAGAGGCATAATATAGATAGCGGTTGAATATAGATACCTGAAGAAAAGAACTCCACGGATTTTTGAGGAATACCTCAATCCGCGGAGTTCTTTCTTTGCTTGCGTATTTAACTAAAAGCCTGCGCAAAGTCTATTTAAAGTCTACTTATAGTCTACGCAAAGCATATTTAAAGTTAACTTAGAGTCTATTATATCGTCGCAATGAACCTTCTGAATGCTGCAAGTCCCTCCTCGGTCATCTTGTAGACACCGGCATCCTCAAGTACGTGTGAGAAGACCACACCAACCTCGTCATGAACGATATCATGGAGCTTGTCGGCTGTTACGTCGGCGGGTACCTTGGTTACTTTGAGGGAAGTGATGACATCACCCTCGCCGGTCTTCTCTATCTCGAAGCCACGCCTCTTGAGGAACTCTGCTGCCCACGGAGCGTGGGGGATGAGTGACTCGCTTGCACATATATCGGTACCACTCATGATAGCGTCCTCAAGGTCAGACATCTCCTTCTTGAGACGTGAGGGAAGTACTGCAAGTCCCATAACCTCAATCAGTCCGATGTTCTCCTTCTTGATATGATGCCACTGGGCATGAGGATGGTAAACCCCGAGGGGATGCTCGTCCGTGGTGATGTTATTTCTCAGGACAAGGTCTATCTCGTACAGGTCACCGCGGCGTCTTGCTATGGGAGTAATCGTGTTGTGAGGCGTGCCGTCTGTCTCAGCAAGTATAAATGCCTCCTCATCGGTATAGCTTCTCCAGAGAGTCAGGATATGGTCAGCAAGCTCAGCAAGCCTTGTCTTGTTGCTGCCGCTGAGACGTATGGTAGAGAGAGGCCAGTTGATGATGCCGGCACGGATATCCTCGTAGCCGGGAATGGTGAACTCCTCCTTGTAAGGCGCGCGCACCATAGCGAACTCGTAGTGACCGCCCTGGAAGTGATCATGTGAGAGGATGCTGCCGCCTACGATGGGAAGGTCAGCGTTGCTGCCTGCCGTGTAGTGAGGATAGAGTGTCACGAAGTCGAAGAGCTTTTCAAATGTCTTGCGGTTTATAATCATCGGAGTATGCTCCGCATTGAATATAATGCAGTGCTCATTGTAGTAAACGTAGGGTGAGTACTGCAGGAAGTACTGCTCACCGCCGAGCGTAAGAGGAATCACGCGGTGATTCTGTCTTGCGGGATGTGATACGTGACCGGCGTAGCCTTCATTTTCCTTGCAGAGAAGACATGCGGGATAGCCTGACTTCTTAGCCTTGCCGGCAGCGGCTATGTCTCTCGGGTCCTTCTCGGGCTTTGAAAGGTTGATGGTTATATCCAAGTCGCCGAAATCAGTGGTTGTAACCCACTTCTCGTCCTTGGCTATACGGTCGGTACGGATGTAGTTGGTTGCCTTGCTGAAGCTGTAGTAGTAGTCGGTGGCTGCCTCGGGTGACCTCTTCAGATACTCTCCGAAGGTGTGTCTTACTACCGAGGGGGGAGGTGTAAGTACTCCCATAAGCTTCGTGTCAAACAGGTCACGCATGGTGACTGTGTCAGGAGTGAAGAGCTCTGCCTCTGCTGCGTAGTCGCAGATGTCACTCAGGATGTTTGCAAGAGATCTTGTGCAGTCATTTGCAGTACTGTCGACCGCTGTGCTTCCGTTTGCTGCGGCTGAGTTGTCACCCATGCTGTTGGCATCCGGTGCATAGTCCTGAAGCTCCAGTACCTCCAGAAGTCTGTTTGTTGTATAGATGGCATCGTCACTGCTGACGAGCCCGGAGCTGATGCCGTAGCTTACAAGCTCCTGTATGAGATTACTGATATTTGCCATGATTATTACCTCGTAATTTATTCCTAATGCTTACCGGACTGCGTTTGATTCGCAGTCCGGTGAAAATCCTTTGTGTATTAAAATTACAGTACCTTGATACCGCCGTACTTTCTAATCTTCAGCACAGCACATGCACCCTCGCCGTATACGGCATCAAGTGCAGCCTTATACTCATCTACTGTATCATTTTTTACAAATGCCTGTATGGTTCCGGCGAAGCCGCCTCCGTGAACACGGCATACGCCACGTCTGTTATCACCGAGACCAAGAACCTCCTCACTAAGCATAAGAGCGAGAGATACATTCTGATGTGCTATGTCAGCACTTGTGTAAACATTCTGCAGGAACTTAAATGATGAGTCACCCGACTCCTTGATGCACTCAAGGAAGGTATAGAGGTCGCTGTCCTTAAGAGCCTGAGATGCGGTGTGTACACGTGTACACTCAGCATAGAAGTGAAGTGCTCTCATGACCGCACGGTCACCGAACTCGTCTCGCAGCTGTGCGATACTCTGAAGTATCACACCTCTGTCTACATCGTGGAGATACTCCTTACCGAGTGAGGCAGCGATAGACTTCATCTCTGCGGGAACTGCTGCATAGTCAGCGGTGAGGTCTGCATGGCTGCCCTTTGTATCAGTGATGCAGAGACTATAGCCGTTAGCGTCGAAGTCGAAGTCGATTCTCTCAACCACGGGCTCATCGGGATTTGCAAAGTCTATATGGCACAGGCTTCCGACTGATGAAGCCATCTGATCCATGAGACCGCAGGGCTTGCCAAAGAAAACATTTTCGGCATACTGACCCATGATTGCTATCTGCACAGGGTCGATGGTCATGTCGTTATAGAGACCGGAAAGGATAGTTCCGATGGCTGTCTCAAATGCAGCTGATGACGAAAGTCCGCTTCCTCCGAGTACATCGCTCGTGATGTATGCGTTAAAGCCGCCGATCTTGTAGCCCTTGTTTACTGCTGATGCGAGCACACCGCGGATAAGTGCCTTGGTTGTGCCCTCTTCAGCGGGATTTCTCTTCAGTGAGTCCTCGCCGAGTCCTATCTCTATCATGTCATAGCCCTTAGACAGCACACGAATCATGGGCTTGTCCGTTGCTGCTACGATGGCAAGTACGTCATCGTTGATTGATGCCGCAAGAACCTCGCCGTGCTGATGGTCTGTGTGGTTACCGCAAACCTCGGTTCTGCCGGGAGCACTGTATATCTCAACCTCCGCATCCCCGAAGGTATCCGCAAATGCTCTGAGCGCATCAGCGTAACGTGCGCGCTGATAGCTGAGCTTATCTATATAGATATCCTGAAGCTTGTCATCATACTTTCCGGATTCAAACTCTGTTACAAGGTCGTTTACTTTTCTCATCTTACACCTCCTGATTTTGAAATACGTAATCCTATATATTGTTTTAAAGCTATTAAATATGTATATCTGTCTTGTGTATGCTGTGCATGAAGCACGCAGCTTATAATCACGGAGTTATTGCCTAGGCGAGTGTATAACCTTAGGTATAATCTCCTAAGATATGCTCTGAGTATAAGCCGTTATGATTCGAGTATAACAACGTCCCACGGGGCGATGGTCACTGTTGTTCCGGCAGTTACAGTCTTACTGTCAGCCGCTGAGGCGAAGCTGCTATTTGCTGAGTTGATGCCGTCGGCGGTATCCATGCCGAGCAGTACCTTCATATCCTCACGCACCACGTAACTATGCGCCTCAGAAGAGTAGTTAAATACGTATGTCACCTTCCTGCCGCTGCCGTTAATACCTGTCTTTATTATAACCGGGAATGCTGCTTCCGGCACGTCGATATCTGCGACGCTGAGAACTCTTCTTAGCAGTACCTCGAGAGCCTTACCCTCTGTGTGACAGCCCATGTATGTGGCAGTACCCTTGCCATAGCTGTTATGAGTAACTGCGGCGTAGCTTCCCCAGAAGGGATGAGAGTACCTTGACCACACCTCAGCCTCGCCGGGACGAAGCATTTCCATCCATTTACTTACCGGGTACTTACAGGTGCCGTTTGAGTCACCGTCCGGATTTGCCGAACCGGCTGAACTGCTTGAATTGTCTGAAGTGCCGGCACCGACATCGGCCATGCTGAACGAACTGAAGTCTGCCTTCACATCCACAGGAGTCGTGAACTCACCGTAGGTCATACCGAATACATCAGTCAGGTTATGCGGCTGCGCGTCGCTGTAAATCTTTATCTCGTCATCTGCGAAGCAGCTCTTATAGGTCATCAGCAGGTTGCCGCCATCTGCTACGTAGCTTCTCAGTGCTGCGATAACCTCCTCGTTTGCCGAGTACATGGCAGGTACGATGATGAGAGGATACTTCTCAGGGGAGGCGGTCTTCTCAGAAGCGTCACCTACGCTGCGACTATCGTCAGCGCCTGTCTTTTCATCGCCACATGTTCCGGCACCTGCACCGCGGAGGATATCTTCTTTGTATATGAGGTCTGCCTCTATGTTCATCTTATAGAGAGTGTCATATATCTCACGAAGTATTTGATTATATGTGAGTCTGAGCTCGTCCGGCTCGCCGTCTCCTATCGGAAATGTATCGAGCGCCGTAAGACTCGCGTTGTCAACGAGTATAGCAACCTTGTTACACTTGCGGGTAAGGACGATATCGTCGATGATATCAGCCTGCTCGCTGCGAAGACGTGACATTTCGTCAGTGAAACGGTTCGGCAGCAGGTCGTGATTCAGGATGCCCTTCCAGTAGGACTCGAACGAATTATGAATCGAGTGCCAGTGCCAGTACATGACACTTCCGGCACCGCTTGCGATATGTGAGTATGCCGCAAGCCTCGACTGTCCGGGATAGGGCAGCCAGCCCTGACGTCCCTGTGCCTCGGTTTCAAGCACGAGGTACTTGCCGCCGTGATTAAGAGACCTTCCGACTGCACCGCCAAATGCTATCGTTGCTCCGTCAAGCTTGTCCTGCATGAGGTGATATACATCTATGCCGGGCACATCCAGTCCCTTCGCTGCATCTATCTGGCAAACCTCGGGCTGTATGCCTTCGGAGTAGTTTGACCAAGAGAAGTCGAAGTTGTGAGTGATAAACTGGTCATCGCGCTTATACTCGCGGATTATATCAGCCTGCCACTTCAGAAACTCAGTTACGGCGTCTCTCAGGAAACGCTTGTAGGCAGCACTGAGACTGCCGTTGATTGTATTTCGAACATCGGGGAAGTCCTCCCAGCGATTTATACGGTTGCTCCAGTAGTCAAGTCCGAACTCGCGGTTAAAATCAGCTATGTCAGGATACTTAGCCTTCATAGTTTCCACGAAGAGCTGCTGAGTCTTCTCACCTGCCGCACCGGCAGAGCGGGTTTCGTTATCGACCTGGTAGCCGATGATACAGTCGCGGTCTGACACCTCCTCCATGAGACGGCGTATGATACGCTCAGCATGGAAGCGGAAATCGGAATTGGTTATATCGAATATCTGTCTCGGTCCGTAGAGTATACGTCCCTCCTTAACAGTGGAGAGAATGTCCGGATACTTCTTAGCAAGCCATGACGGTATAGCATAGGTAGGAGTTCCGACGATAACCTTGAGACCATACTCTTCGGCCTTATCGAGCATCCTGTTCAGTATAGAGAAGTCGAAGACTCCGTCCTCAGGCTCCCAGGTACTCCATGTTGACTCTGCTATACGGATAACATTTATGCCTATTTGTTTCATGAGTGTGAAGTCCGCATCTATACGCTCGTAGGGCATATACTCGGCGTAGTATGCCGCACCGTAGAGAAACGGGATAGAATAGTTGTCTGTGTAACCCATAATTGTAAACCTCGCTTAAAGAGTAAAAGCGGACATTTGCATTCCACTTTGCTATATGTTAATGGACCGCCGTCAAACTTGCTGCTTTACGGTTCAAATTACTGCACATTAGCTACTGTAAATTACCGAAGCAGCTACAGTACCCTGACCACGATTTAAGCTGTCAGGAGAACTAAGTGTGCAGCATAAAATATAATTTATAATTGACATCATCCTGCAAAGGTGATAATCTTTACAAGACAACCGATTGCGCAAAGTATATCACAAGGGTTTTCGGTTGTAAAGAGCTAAATGCAAACAAGCGGTTGCGCAGAAATGCGCAACCACCCTCCCTTCTTTATACGAAATTTGTAATGCGGGGGCATACATTTCGAGGTCCGGTGAGGACAAGAATTTGCAAATTGACACCGGAATATTTATCGGAATATGAACCGGAATTTAGATAAGAGCATAGCGTGACAGGACGGAGCTTATGTAACCGGCAGATATTAACTACATGTGCCGGGTATATGAGAAGCTGCCACGACAATCATATAGAAATACAAGTAACAAACAATAGAATATAAAGGCTGCGGATTAATATGGATCAATACACTCAGAACAACAACATAACTATAGGAGATGTCGCAGATGCACTGGGCATATCCAAGACTACGGTATCGAGAGCCATTTCCGGAAAGGGACGAATCAGCGAGCAGACTCGTGAAAAGGTTATGGACTACATCAGTAAGCATAACTACAAGCCGAATCCTATGGCACGCGGACTTGCAGAGCAGAGGACATATAATATCTGCTGGATTATGCCGGGCGAGGCATCAGCAACAGACCTCCTGTTCTTCCAGCGATGCATGATTGGAATAGTAGAGACGGCAATAGTTGAGGGCTACGACATCCTCATAACCATGAACTATGAGGATGATATATCGCAGATAGAAAGAGTTGTTGAGAACAAGAAGATAGACGGTGCGGTGCTCGGCCGTACACTTGTCAGCGACGAGACAGTAAGGTTCCTGAAGGCATCCGGTGTTCCATTTGTTGCTATCGGCAGCACACCGGAAACGGATGTGGTACAGATAGATAATGACCATATAAATGCGTGTAAGGAGATAACCTCGATCCTTCTCATGAAGGGCATGAAGAAAGTTGTTCTGATAGGCGGTGACACGGGACACGTGGTAAACCAGACCAGACAGAAGGGTTTTGAGTTGGCATTTAAAGAGAATAAGATAAAGCTCCGCGATGATCAGATGTATCTCAACAATATCAACCAGACAGATATCGAGAAGTCGGTAGATGCGGCTATCAGGTCGGGTGCGGACTGTCTGATATGTATGGATGACAGGATATGTGACACGGCACTTATGAAGCTTCGTAAGGAGGGACTCAGAGTACCGCAGGATATGAAGCTGGCGTCCTTCTACAACAGCCCTATCCTTGAAAATGCACAGCCCAGCATTACGTCGCTTCAGTACGGACCGAAGGAGCTGGGAGTAACAGCATGTAAGACGCTTATAGCTATGCTGCACGGCGAGGAGGTTCCCCAGAAGACAATGCTTGGCTACGAGGTACTGCTGAAGGAATCGACCAAGATGTAACTTTCGGTACAATCTGTATGATGACGGAACCGACTGAAAGAGGCGTCTGTAAATTAGTCGCCATCATTTCACCGGAAAAGTTTCATACAGTATATATAAACATAGAAATAAATCACAGGAGGTATAAAGGTGGACAATACATTTGTAGTAAACATTATTCACCGCCCCGAGATGGTGCCTGAGTATGCAGAGAAGGTTACCGGTCAGGGTAAGACAGAGGATATCGGACGTAAGGCTCTTCTTACGGAGTCACTCGACATCTTCAAGTTTCAGCAGGAAACCGCTCATAAGAACGGTCTCAAGACAACTATCCAGATGACATATGCAAGTCTCTTTAATGACGAGGCAGTAGAGCTCGCAAAGGCAGATCATGAGAAGTATGGCGATGAGATATCACTCTCGCTGCTTGGTCTTCCCTGCAAGGAGTTCCGTGAGAAGTATAAGACCAAGGACTTCTGTATATGGATGTTCTCTATGGAGGACAAGCGCCGTATAGTTGACGATGTGTTCGGCAAGTTCTATGAGAGATTCGGCTTCTGGCCTGAGTCAACCGGTTCATACTATATGGATGCAGAGCTTATCAACTATGTTAAGGAGAAGTATCCCTCTGTAAAGTGTGCAGTTGCCACCTGCTGGGAGGAAGGCCCTAAGGCTTATCATACCTGCAATAACTCATGGTATACATTTATGGACGGTGGTCCCTGGAATCCCTGGATTCCTTCAAAGCAGAACACACATGCACCTGCAGCAAATGCAGCTGAGGACAGCGGCATCGTAGCTATCCCTCATCTGTCACGTGACCTGCTGGCTTGCTACGACGGAAACGGTTCCAACTTCGGAACACATCCTCAGAACGTACTGAGAGGCATGATCTATGACAGCAAGACATGGGAGTATCCTTATCTCTTCAACCTTGTAGATCAGTACAGACATCTTGCTAAGTACAACAACGGCTACAGCTACAACATGATGTTCGTAGGACCCGGATGGCTGAATAAGATGGGACGCTGGGAGGCTCCGTACGAGCTCCTTAAGAAGTCCTATGAGGACGGCATGGCTTACTACGGCGAGCTGAAGAAGAAGGGTGAGCTTGTGGACATGACCATGGCTGAGTTCGCAGACTTCTACAGAGCAAACAAGACATACACAGAGCCCGAGTGTGCACTCTGGAAGGATATCCTCTACGGCTCAGACAAGCAGCTGTTTTGGTACACAGATCCCTTCATGAGAGTTTGTGTAAATATGGATCAGGGCGGAGCTATCGTAGACCTGAGACCCTACGCTGCTAAGCTTGAGTGGCCTGTAGGTATCGGTACAAAGCATGTAACCGATGCGTCATATCCCTTCCTTATACAGGAGAAATACAGAGCGGGTTACTTCACACACTATGCAGGTGAGGGAACTATCAGAAGTGCAAAGGTAAGCTATAACGGCGAGGAGGTTGACCTCTGCCTCTGCAGAACACATGCTTCCTTCAGCCAGGACGGTGCAGACAGAATCATCACACTTGATCCGGTTGAGATAGAGTTCAGCGACCTGACAGTTAAGCTTCAGACAGTCATAACATTTACGGAGGGCTCGTCTGAGATAAAGATAGACCGTAACATCCTTGAGATGTCTAACCCCGATGCAGAGGTTACCATCAACGAGTATATGGTTGCATGCTACGGAACAACCGAGTACACAGAGGATATGACAGGCATCACACTTGCAGTCGGCGAGGGCAGCGATATCAAGACTCTCGACTATGAGTACAAGTGCCGTGAGGAGTATGTAAAGGGCGGACAGACTGCACGTGCGGTCATCCCTCAGATAGATACCAAGGTTACTCTTGAAACAAACAGCGGCGAGGGAGAGATGTACATCAAGGAGGGCTATGCCTTCTCACCGATGTTTACACTCGGCTTCACCAAGAATATTCATAAAGGGGAGGTTGTATCGACATGGCTCAGGCTACAAAAGGCAAACTAAACTACAGATGTCCTCAGTGCTTTATGAGGGATCTCGACATAGATATGTTCTACGACAAGGATAAGGATGAGTACTACTGCCTCAGATGTCAGTACACAGGAAATGAGGCTGATGTCCTGGAGAAGAACGAGATTATCAGAATCAAGTACCGCAGAATGCACGACAGAATCACGGATTTTGACTGATTTGTACAGCGTTGCGCAAACAGGCAAAACGGGTTTACGGTAATAATTGATAAAAAATGATATACAAAATTAAGTGAAAGTATAAAAATTTAACATAAGCAGCACGAAATTTTTATATTGACACTAAAAATATAGTATGGTAACATCATTCCATGCGAAACCGATTGCGCATTTTTCACCAAAAAGTTGCGCAATCACAACCAAAGCAAAAGCAACGTATAATTATTTTATAGGAGGGTTTTAAAATGAGACGTAAAGCTTTAGCACTTGCACTTGCAACTGTTATGGTTGCAGGCTGCGTAACAGGATGTGGTTCTTCATCAGAAGATACAACATCTACAACAGATTCAGCAACATCAGACGAGACAGCAGCTGCTGATGATGCAGCAGATGACACAGAAGAGGCAACAACAGAGGAAGCTGCAGCAGATGATTCAGCTTCAGATGTAGACTACGGTTCAGGCGACGTCAAGGTTTGGGTTGCTGACGCAGTAGTAGACTTCACGAATGAGCAGATCAAGGCATTCCAGGATGCTCATCCTGAGTTCAGCGGCTACACATTTACAGTAGAGGCTGTTGGTGAGGGTGATGCAGCAAGCAACATGATTACAGACGTTACAGCAGGTGCAGATGTTTACACATTCGCACAGGATCAGCTTACAAGACTTGTTGCAGCAGGCGCTCTTGAGACAGTTGAGGAGTCGAATGCAGAGGAAATCAAGGCAACTAACGACGCTGGTTCAGTTGCAGCAGCATCAGTTGGTGATACACTTTATGCTTATCCTATCACATCTGATAACGGATATTTCCTGTACTATGACAGCAGCGTAGTATCAGATCCTTCAACAGTTGAGGGAATCCTTGAGGATTGTGCAGCAGCCGGTAAGAGCTTCTACTTCCAGGTAGATTCAGGCTGGTATAATGTAGCATTCTTCTTTGCTACAGGAGCAACCATCACATATGATACAGATACAGATGGTAACTTCACAGCTTGCAACTGCAACTATGCATCAGAAGAGGGACTTAAGGCATACAAGGCACTTATCGCTCTTGCTGAGAACAGCGCATTCATAAACGGATCATCACTTAATGATGCTACAAACGTTGGTGCTATCGTTGATGGTACATGGGATTCTGAGACAGCTCAGACACTCTTCGGAGACAACTATGCATGTGCTAAGCTTCCTACATTCAACGTAGACGGAACAGATTACCAGATGAGCGGTTTCTCAGGAAACAAGATGCTCGGTGTTAAGCCTCAGGAGGATGAGAACAAGCTTGCAGTTTGTGATGCACTTGCAGCATACCTCTCAAGCGAGGAAGTTCAGCTTGCAAGATTCGAGGCAGTTGGCTGGGGACCTTCAAACCTGAATGCTCAGGCTGATGAGGCAGTACAGTCTAATCCTGCACTTGCAGCACTTGCAGAGCAGATGGAGTTCATGGTACCTCAGGGCAACTATCCTAACGATTACTGGTCAGCAGCAGAGGCATTTGGTCAGTCAATCACAAATGGTGAGGTTACATCAAGCACATCTGATGATGACCTTATGGCAAACCTTGAGCAGCTTCAGTCTGATTTTGAGTCATATGTACAGTAATCTGAACTGAATACGGATTTATATAGGCTTTATATAAGGAAAGACTACAGTATCCGGCAGGAGGCCTTCCTTCTGCCGGATATTTTTCTTACAGTAACCATTGAGAATACACTTAACGATTAGGAGAATATAACATGGCGGCTAAAATATCACAGACAACACCTTTGGTGGAAAAAGCCGGCTTCTTTAAGACAGTGGGAAGAGATATCGCAGAGCTTGGAGAAACATTCGTTACTTGCGGATGGACGACTAAGCTCTCTTATGTGATTCTTGGATTTGGACAGCTGATGAGAGGGCGCGTCCTTAAGGGACTTATGTTCCTTGCTGTTGAAGTGGCTTTTATATGGTACATGATCGCTTTCGGCGGTGGTTACCTCAGCAAGTTTGCTACTCTCGGAACTGTTGAGACATATAAGGAAGGACGTAAGACTATTTACGGTGATAACAGTTTCCTTATACTTCTCTTCGGTATACTTACGATTATAATTATTGCAGCCTTCATAGCAGTATGGAGGATCAATATTAAGGATAACTATAAGGATGAGAAGCTCCTTACGCTTGGAAAGAAGCTTCCCACTAACAAGCAGGATCTCGCATCACTTTTCGATAAGAACTTCGATAAGACTATCCTTGCACTTCCGCTTCTCGGCATCTTCGTATTCACTGTTGTACCTATCATATTCATGATATGCGTTGCATTTACAAACTACGATGCCGATCATCAGGCACCGACTCACCTGTTCTCATGGGTCGGACTCGAGAACTTTAAGAACCTGTTCTCATTTGGTGGATCAGGTTTCGGATCAACCTTCTTTACAGTCCTTATCTGGACACTTGTATGGGCATTCTTTGCAACATTTCTTAACTACTTCCTTGGACTGGGTGTTGCACTGCTTATCAACAAGAAGGGTATTCGTTTTAAGAAGCTTTGGAGAACTATTCTCGTAGTAACTATAGCAGTACCTCAGTTTGTATCACTGCTTTATGTATCAAAGATGTTTGCAACAGACGGTCTTGTAAATATGACTCTTCTTAAGTGGGGCTGGATTAGTGAGGCTATTCCCTTCTGGTCAAATGCACATATTGCGAGAGTTCTGATAATACTTATAAACCTGTGGGTAGGTATTCCTTACCTCATGCTTATATCGACAGGACTTCTGATGAATATCCCCGAGGACCTCTATGAGTCAGCTCGTATAGACGGAGCTAACGCATGGAAGATGTTCTGGCATATCACATTCCCGTATCTGTTCTTTGTTACAGGACCTTTCCTTCTGACACAGTTCATAGGAAACCTCAACAACTTTAACGTTATCTACCTTCTGACGCAGGGTAATCCGAAGTCACAGACCCTTACAGGCAGTGCCGGATATACAGACCTGCTTATCACCTGGCTCTATAAGATGACGGTAAATGATACGAACTATCGTATGGCTGCAGTCATAGGTATCATGGTATTCGTTGTAACAGCTGTTATATCCTTGATAGTTTACAACGTTCTTCCATCAGTAAAGGATGAGGAGGGATTTCAATAATGGCTAAAACATATCAGGTTAGAGATACACAGGGTAACAGAGTTGACCTTACACTGTCTAAGACTCCTCTCAGAAGAAGGGTTGTTAACTTCTTCGTGTACATATTGCTAATACTTATGTCGATTATATGGTTGTTCCCCTTCTTCGGAATAATCATGACAAGCTTCAGATCGTACAATGCTGAAGGAGCCGGCGGTATGGTTAACTATCTTATACCGAAGGAGTTTTCACTTGATAACTACAAGTTCCTGTTTTCAGGTGAGACAAACTTCCTGCTCTGGTATAAGAACACATTTATCATAGCACTCTTCGTTGCTATAATTCAGACAATTATAGTACTTTGTACCAGCTATGCACTTTCAAGACTCAGATTCAAGGGACGTGAGGCGCTCATGAGATTCTGGCTTATCCTCGGAATGTTCCCCGGATTCCTTACCATGATCTGTCTGTACTTCCTTCTGAAGGAGATGGGACTTACTCAGGCGGGTGCAGTACCCGGACTTATACTTGTCAGTGTTGCATCATCAGGTATGGGCTATTACGTATGTAAGGGTTACCTTGATACGCTTCCCAAGTCACTTGACGAGGCTGCACGTATAGACGGAGCTTCGCGAGCTCAGATATTTACGAGGATTATCATACCTCTTGCAAAACCTATACTTATCTATACGGCTCTGACAGCGTTTATGGCTCCCTGGTGCGATTACGTATTTGCTTCTTACATCGCATTTGGACATGATGCAAGCTACAACGTAGCTGTTGCCATGACCAGATGGGTATGGACCAATGACTACCAGGGCTACTTCACAAGATTCTGTGCGGGCGGTGTTCTCGTAGCCGTTCCCGTAACTGTACTCTTCATGTGCTTACAGAAGTACTATGTAGAGGGTGTAACCGGAGGATCTGTAAAGGGTTAACCCGGATTTGAATCAAGAGGTTGATTTTGGAATTTAATTTGGAGCTTTAACTTAATGAAGAAATCATATTATATATTTTGTATAGTATGTATTTTCCTAATCGGCGCATGCTCAGCATGCAGCAACGCATCTGAACCGGAGTCTTCGGGCTCCGGGGAGGGTGTTGCCGGTTATGATGAAAATACAGACAGTAACTCAGCAACCGAACCAGAAACAACTGAAGAAACGGTGACACTTTATACACCGAATATAGCGGACGATAATTATCGTAATTATTACGAAATTTTCGTCTATTCTTTTAGTGATTCAAATGGCGACGGGATAGGTGACCTAAACGGCGTGACAGAGAAGCTGGATTACATAGCTGATATGGGCTTTAACGGTATCTGGCTTACACCGATTATGCCGAGTACGACATATCATAAGTATGATGTGACGGATTATATGGCGATAGATGAAGAGTTCGGAACGATAGATGACTTTAAGAACCTTATGAAGGAGGCCTTTGACAGGGACATCAAGGTGATTATCGATCTTCCAATAAACCATACCTCAAGCCAGCATCCCTGGTTTAAAGAGGCGTGTGCTTACCTGCAGGGACTGGATGCGGATGCAGAACCGGACGTAGAGGAGTGCCCATACGTAGCGTACTATCACTTCAGTCGTGAGCAGGAAAGCTCATCGTGGTATAAGGTGGCAGGAGTCGACTGGTACTATGAGGGCTCCTTCTGGAGTGAGATGCCGGACCTTGACCTTTCGTGTGAAGCTCTCAGATCTGAGTTTGAGGAGGTTGCGGAGTTCTGGATAAATCAGATGGTCATAGACGGCTTCAGGATGGATGCACCGCTTCACTATGAGGAGAGCGATACGGCATTTAATACTGAAGTGCTTAACTGGTTCTATAATGTATGTAAGGCTTATGATCCGACTGTATATATGGTAAGTGAGGTTTGGGCTAACGAAGCCGTTATAGCAGATTACTACACTAGTGAAACACCGAGTATGTTTAACTTTGATGCAGCACAGGCAGAGGGTAAGCTTATAAAGGCGGCACGTGGTAAGTATAGCGCTGAGAAGCTTGCAGCTGCGATGGTGCAGTATGAAAAGGATTTTGGAAGCAACTATGCAGATTATATAGATGCTCCGTTCCTTACGAATCACGATATGCCCAGAGTGTCAAATGCGCTGAATAACAGTGAGGAAAATCTCAAGCGCGCGTGTGCACTGCTCATGATGATGCGTGGATCGACTTATGTGTACTACGGCGAGGAAATCGGTATGGCATCCTCCGGTACGAAGGACGAGAATAAGCGCCTTCCGATGATATGGACTGACGCGACCGGGGCTGCAAATGGTGGTGAGATATCCGGTACCGGTACTGCCGCCGAGGAGTGCGGCATGACGGTCGGCCCTGCGGATGCAGATGGCGGTATCACATCGAAGTTCGGAAGTGTGGAGCAGCAGCTTGAGGACCCGGATTCAATCCTTAACTTCTACAAGACTGCACTGAGCCTTAGAAATGCATATCCGGCTATTGCCAGAGGAGATACAACGATTATCGACGAACTAACTTCTGATGATATAGCAGTTATAAGAAGGTCGTGGGAAGGCGATGACACCTCCTGGTCTGACAGTACTGCATATGATCCAAGTACCGTCTATATAGTTATAAATACAGGTGACAGTGATGAAGTTACCGAGGTGAACCTGACTGGTACGGTATCTGTTGGTACAGCAGGAGATGCGGTGTCAATGGACAAACTCACACTCGGAGGCTTCCTCAGTGTGTCAGAGGATGTGACACTTGAGGATGGAATCCTCAGAATCCCCGGTGGTGCGGTTGTAGTGCTGGAGTAGGACAGTTATGCCAGAGCGATGTGGTTGTGCCGGAGTGATATATTTGCACTGAAACGGCGTGGACATGCGTCCGACTGGTGGATTGAAAGAAACAATAAAAATATTTAAAACAGTAAAAGATAGTAAAATAAAGTAAAAATATGGGCTGTAGGAGAGGACTATGATTATGGATTTTATAAAAGGAATGGATATATCGACCATCATCGAGGAGGAGTACTGCGGTGCACGTTTCTTCGATGAAGGTAAGGAGGGCGATGCCCTTGAGATACTTAAGAAGTATGGTACGAATTATGTGCGTCTCAGACTCTGGAACGACCCGTATGATGAGGATGGTAATCCTTATGGAGCAGGTACGAATGATCTTGAGAAGACCATACTTCTGGCTAAGCGTGCTAAAGCTTTGGGAATGGGAGTTCTGCTTGACCTGCATTACAGCGATTTCTGGGCTGATCCGGGAAAGCAGATACTCCCTAAAGCTTGGCGGGATATGGACCGGTTCGAGTTGGTATCGGCAGTACATGACTTCACTGTGGATGTTATGAAAACACTGCATGCTGCAGATGCCGCTCCTACCATGGTTCAGGTTGGAAACGAAATCACAAACGGACTCCTCTGGCCGAGCGGACAGAAGCCGAACTTTGATGAAATCGCAAGATATATAAGTGCGGGTATAGCTGCAGTGAAGGAGGTCGATAAGGATGTACCTATCATGATTCACCTTGATAACGGCGGCAATAATCCGATGTATGTTGAGTGGTTCGATAACTATGTGGCAAGGGGAGAGGACTTCGATATAATCGGTCTTTCCTACTATCCCTTCTGGCACGGAAGCCTTGAGGATCTATCCTATAACATGAAGGACATGGCGAGACGCTACGGTAAGAAGATATGTGTGGCTGAGGTGTCGATGGGCTTTACCATGGAGGACTACAGGATATATGAGGTGCCGGATTCAGTAATTATAGATGCCCTGGCAAAGTCAGGACAATTGGCAAGCCTTAAGGAGGATGCTGACGTAAATACTTCACTTATAGCTATCATGGCTGAGCTTAGCACGGACGATATAAAGAGATACAGACAGAGATATAAGACAGGTGATAACGAGCCGCTGGATGCATGGATGAAGGAGAACCTCATGCCCTATGCTACGAAGCCTGAGCTTGTAGAGAAGCTGCCCTATACGATGACACCCGAGGGACAGGCTGACTTCATGCAGGATGTGATGCAAAGAATAGCTGATGTACCGGGAGGACTCGGATTCTTCTACTGGGAGCCTGCATGGGTACCGGTACCCGGTTGTGGATGGGCTACGTACGAAGCACTCGCATATACAGGAGAGAAGGGCTGCCCCGGAAACGAGTGGGCCAATCAGGCACTCTTCGACTATCAGGGAAATGTACTGCCGGCACTTAAGACTATAAGGGACTTTTAATGCATTTAACATAATAGAAGAAATGAATATCTCGCTTTAAAGCGTGAAGATGGCAATGTGTCAAATGATACATTGCCATTTTCATTGTTCATGTAAGCAATATTATTTAAGTAAATATTGAAAAAGTTAAGGAAATGTTATAGAATGAATATGCGCAATCGTTTGCGCATATATATATATATATATAGGGGGCGAAATCACATGAGAAGTTTAAAACAAGTGTGCTGCAATCATTATGGCTGCGGCGATGACCGTCGGGGTTTTGACGGGATGCGGTGCAGGCACGGAGGTAAGCGAAAGTACGGAGTCAGTTGCAAGTAGTGAGGAGGAAGCAGAAACCGAAACTGAGACAGAAACTGAGACTGAAACAGAAACTGAAGCAACCACAGAAGAAGTCGGTGAGTGGGAATCTGACTATGAGGTTGTTGCGTCTTCTAGAGAATTTACGTCAGTATGCGAAACATCATATGAGCTTCCGACTGAAGCTATCGAGTCAGATATTTATGTGGAGCCGATATCAGATATATCGGATGACTTCATAAGAGGTATGGACGCTTCAACAGTTCTTGTTGAGGAAAACAGTGGAGTTACTTACTACAACTATGACGGTGAGGAGCAGGATGTATTTCAGACACTTGCGGAGTCCGGTATAAACTGCATCAGGCTTAGGGTATGGAATGATCCGTATGATGAGGACGGAAACGGATACGGTGGTGGAAATAATGACCTCGAAACAGCTATAGAACTCGGAAAAAGAGCTACGAAATATGGAATGTCTGTATGCATAGATTTTCATTACTCTGACTTCTGGGCGGATCCCAAGAGGCAGCATGCTCCGAAGGCTTGGGAAGATATGAACGTGACGGAAAAGTGTGACGCTCTTTATGATTTTACTATAGAGAGCCTGCATGAGCTTCTCGATAACGGTGTTGATGTAACCATGGTCCAGGTCGGAAATGAAATCAATAACGGAATGTCAGACGTTACAGACAATACAGAGGTTGCGAAGCTTCTTAAGGCGGGCTGTCAGGCTGTTCATGATGTCGGAACGGAGTATGATAAAGATATAGATGCTATCATCCACTATACAAATGTGTCGTCAGCAAACAGTGTCATAGTCTTGGTCAAAAAGCTGCTTGAGAATGAAGTTGACTTCGATATGATGGGACTTTCTTACTATCCCTTCTGGGACGGTACATTTGAAAATATGCAGTATGTAGTTGAAGAGGTTAAGAACATAACTGGAAAGCCTGTGGTTATTGCTGAGACTTCTTATTGCTATACCTCGGAGGATGGTGACGGATGTGCGAATTCGCTTGTCGGAACCGATGATATAGTTGAGGGATATCCGGCAACAGTTCAGGGACAGGCATCCATGGTAAGAGATACCATAAATGCTGCTTTCGAAGCAGGAGCATCAGGAGTGTTCTACTGGGAAGGTGTATGGATTCCGGTAGGACCTGCAGATCAGGATAATTCAGAAATTTGGGAGACGTACGGAAGCGGATGGGCTTCGAGCTATGCTGCAGACTATGATCCTGAGGACGCAGGATTGTACTATGGTGGAAATGCATGGGATAATCAGGCAATGTTTGATCATGATGGTAATCCGCTTGAGTCACTGAATGTATTTAAATATCTTAAGTACGGAACTATAACAGATTCGGTTGTAGCTTCAATTCAATGTGTTGAAGTTTCTCTTTCAGTCGGGGAAGAGGTTGCACTTCCGGAAACTGTTGAGGAGTACTATAATACGGGCGAGGTGGTGACCTCTAGTGTTGTATGGGATGAATCGGAGCTTTCGGCAATAGATACATCGGCAGGCGGAGAGTATGAGGTTACAGGTACACTTGAAGACGGAATTACTGTTACAGCAAAGATAAGTGTTATATGGGAAAATCTTGTGCTTAATCCGGGATTTGAGGAATCAGATACATCTATGTGGAATGTTTCGTATGAAGGTGATACCAATCCTACTGATTTCTTTGAAAATGAAAGCGATGCACATTCCGGAGCTATGTCCTTCCACTTCTTCTCAGATTCTGAAGATATGGAATTCTCGATAGAACAGGAATTTACGGGACTTGAAGCGGGAACCTATTCACTCTCGGTATTTGCTCAGGGTGGAGATGTGACAGATGCAGAGATGGAGCTTTATGCAATCACAAGTGACGGAGAACTGACACAGTCCTTCATGGTTACAACATGGGTGGATTGGCAGAATCCTGAAATACCGGAAATTGAGGTTGAGGACGGAAATCTCACAATCGGTGTAAGAATCAAAACAAACGTAGCAAGCTGGGGAACGATTGATGATTTCAATCTCAGCAGAATTTCGGATTGATAGAAACAGTAAAAATATTAAAATGAAATTATAGGAGTGTGTATGAGAAGGAAAGTACTAAGCTTATGCCTTGCGGCAGTGATGGCACTGAGCCTTGCGGCTTGCGGCAGTGAGACTGCGAGTGTTGAAGAGACGACTGTGTCGCAAGAGGCAACAGAGGAAGAGTCCACTGAGGAAACTGAAGAGGTAACCGAGGAGGCAACATCTGAGGAAACTACCGAGGAGACCACGACAGAGGAAGCAACTGAAGAGGTGACAGAAGAGGCAACAGCATCTGATGCGGAGGCTGTTGAGCCGGTTGAGGCGGGTATATATGTGTCACGTCTTGAACTGTCGGATGACTTCGTTATGGGAGTTGATGTGTCATCGTACGTATCTGAGAAGGCTGCCGGTGTGAAGTACTACGACTTTGACGGAAATGAGCTGGATGATCAGGGCTTCTTCGACTTCCTGGCTGAGTGCGGCGTCAACTATGTGCGGGTCAGAGTTTGGAACATGCCTTATGACCTGCAGGGTAATGGCTATGGTGGTGGTAACTGCGGTCTCGAGGTTGCAGAGGAAATAGGCAAGTATGCTACGGCTGCAGGTATGAAGCTGATGGTGGACTTCCACTACAGTGACTTCTGGGCTGACCCTTCGAAGCAGACCGTACCGAGAGCATGGGCTACCTATGATATGGACGAGAAGTGTCAGGCGCTCTATGACTTCACATACGAAAGTCTGACAACACTTATAGAGACAGACGGAATAGATGTAGGTATGGTTCAGGTCGGCAACGAAACGAACTACGGACTGGCCGGTGAGAAGGACTGGTCGAACATGGTTAAGCTTATGCAGAGCGGCTCCGAGGCTGTTCATGCTGTGTCTGAGGACATACTGGTTGCACTTCACTTCACAGATCCCCAGAATGAGGGCTTTACGGATATAGCCGCCAAGCTTGATGATGCAGGCGTTGACTATGATGTGTTTGCGTCATCCTACTATCCTTACTGGCATGGTACGGTAAATAACATCGCCCTGACACTTAAGACGATTGCAACCACCTACGATAAGAAGGTTATGATAGCCGAGACCTCGTACATCCACACATACGAGGATGGTGACGGACATCCGAATACTGAGTCAGAGGGAAATGTCGGTGACGAGTTCTACTATCCAGTATCTGAGCAGGGACAGGCTGATGCCATCTACTATGCGGCTTATGCTGTGTCTGTATCCGGAGACTACGGTCTGGGTATCTGCTACTGGGAGCCTGCATGGATTCCCGTAAATGTATTCGATGAGGATTCGGAGGATGCTGCATCGGTACTTGCTGCCAACAAGAAGGCATGGGAAGAGTATGGCTGCGGCTGGGCTGCAAGCTATGCCGGTGACTATGACGCAGATGCGGCTGAGTACTACGGCGGCTCAGCAGTTGATAATGAAGCACTGTTTAACCTCGATGGCACACCTCTGGAGAGCTTGATGACATTTTCATATCTCAGGACAGGTGCTACGACGCAGCTTAAGGCTGTTTCAGCGACAGTAAATGATATAACCATAAACACAGGCGAGGAGTTCAGCCTGCCGAAGATAGCAACGATTACATATAACAATAAGTCGACCGGAAAGCTCGAGGTTACATGGGACGAGGACAGCGTGTCGGCGGTTGATAATCAGACACCCGGAGACTATGTAGTGACGGGTACTGTTGATGCGGAGGGTGAGACATTTGAGGTGTCACTCACTGTGACAGTCAGCGCTGACAGCGTGCTGGAGAACGGCAGCTTCGAGGACAGCGAGGCAGGTGTATGGGATATATCTGCGGATATCATGAGTGTGGATAAGGACGGAAGCAATACACGTACCGGCGAGTATTGCCTGCACTTCTGGGACAGCGCAGACTTTGAGGTGTCGGCCGAGCAGACCGTGACTCTTGACGCAGGAACCTACACCTACGGCGGATATGTTGAGGGCGGTGACGTCGGAGATGACGCGGAGCTATACATCTACGTAAGTATCGACGGCGATGTAAATGTCATGCCTGTCGAGGTAACCGGCTGGGCTGAGTGGCATAACGTCGAGATAACCGGAATCGAAGTGCCCGGTGACGGAACTGAGGTGACGGTCGGTCTCTATGTAAGGTCAGCCGCAGGAGGCTGGGGTGCATGGGACGACATGTATCTCTATCTGGAGTAAATCCGAAGTGTGAACTATGCCCCTGATATGTCTGAGTCTTTAGAAATCCGGATGGCTTATAACTTGGAATTATGATTTAGCAACTGAAATATATCGGCTGTGCGGCGGAGGTCGTGCAGCCGATTTTTGCAATTGAAACAAATGCTGTGAATTGATATTATAGAGGTGTCGGCATCACGTCGGCATCTTGTGGGGTTAAAATGAGAATATATAACAGGGGGTAACAGAAATGGCTATAAATCACAGTAAGGTTGCAATGATAGGCTGCGGCTTCGTGGGAAGTGCGTCGTGCTATGCGATAATGCAGAGCGGTCTGTTCAGGGAAATGGTGCTCATAGATGCGAATCACGACAAGGCAGAGGGCGAGGCTCTGGATATAAGTCACGGTCTTCCGTTTGCCAAGCCGATGGATATATATGCGGGTGACTACTCGGATATATCAGATGCGGCTATTGTTATAGTTTCTGCAGGTGCAGCGCAGAAGCCGGGTGAGACACGTCTGGATCTTGTGAAGAAGAATGTCGCTATCTTCGGAAATATCATGCCGCAGATTAAGGACAGCGGTTTCGAGGGGATTCTGCTTATAGTTGCAAATCCCGTGGATATCCTAACGGCAGTTGCAAGAGATATGACAGGCTTCCCGGAGGCAAAGGTCTTCGGTTCAGGCACGGTTCTTGACTCGGCACGTCTGAAGTACAGGCTTGGCGAGCATCTCGGAGTCGATCCCAGATCCATACATGCATTTATCATAGGTGAGCACGGTGATAGTGAGATAGTTGCATGGTCCAGCGCAAATGTGTCGGGGGTACCCATCAACGACTTCTGCGAGCTGAGAGGCCACTTCAAGCACACGGAGTCCATGAAGGAAATCGCCGATGATGTAAGAGACAGTGCTTATGAGATAATCAAGAAGAAGGGTGCAACCTACTATGGCATAGGCATGAGCGTATGCCGTATATGTGAGGCTATTATCAGAAATGAAGAGTCTATCCTTCCTGTGTCTGTTGCACTTCACGGTGACTTCGGCATCGACGGAGCAACACTCAGTATGCCGGCGGTTGTAGGTAAGCACGGTGTGGAGACAATAGTTCCCATACAGCTCTCGGTTGACGAGCTGGTACGTCTGCAGGAGAGCGCCAGAGCACTGAAGGAGATATATGAGGAGGCTATGGCTGACTATAAGAAGAGCCTCGAAAATAAATAAGATTGGATATGAAAAATGGAAGACAAGAGATACGCAGTTTTGATTGACTCCGACAACATTTCATCCAAGTATATAACGAGTATACTGGATGAGATGACGAAGTACGGAGTGGTAACATATAAGAGAATATACGGTGATTGGACGTCGACGCAGGCAACCAAGTGGAAGAAGGAGCTGATGGAGAACTCCATCACACCTATCCAGCAGTTCAGCAACACGGTCGGCAAGAACGCTACCGACTCAACACTTATCATCGATGCGATGGATATCCTTTACACTCATAGTGTGGACGGGTTCTGCATAGTATCGAGCGACGGTGACTTCACGAGACTTGCCAGCAGACTTCGGGAGTCGGGTATGCAAGTAATCGGCATGGGCGAGAACAAGACCCCCAGGTCCTTTAGAGCTGCATGTACTGTATTTACGGATCTTGAGCTGCTGCTCGATCAGTCGGTTGATGATGCAGCAAGGGGAAGCTCAAAGTCCGGCACTAAGAAGGTCAAGAAAAATGTCATGCCTCAGGAGGTTATCGAGGATGCCATAATAGAGATAATTACTGAGAATGACAACAAGGGTCGTGAGACAGGGCTCGGTGAGATTGGAAGCCGCCTGCAGAAGAAGTACTCAGATTTCGATGTACGTAACTACGGCTACAGTTCGCTGTCCACGTTTATAGATGAGACGTCAACATTTGATGTGAAGAAGAAGGACAGCTCGGTATTTGTGTCGATTCACACCGATAAGGGCATGAAGAACAAGGTTATAAAGTTCGCACTGGATACGGTGGCTGAGGAGGGCATGTACGGAATCGAGCTCGGACTGCTCGGTCAGAGGATACATACAGCCTTCCCTGAGTTTAACGTCAAGGAGTTCGGCTACTCGACACTCTCTAAGTTTATCTACGGCATCAGAGATTTGATGGTTGAGAACGACGGCAAGAAGATTCGAGTGTATATCAAGTAGATATGTCGAATGGCAAAATACAGCAAAAGTATCGGGATGAATACACGCAGAATGCACCTCCTCGGAGGTGCATTTTTCATGTTCGCAGCAGCATGAGCTTCCTATAATTCTTATAATAAGAAGAGGATACTCTCTACATACTGCATAAATACTCATGACTTGGAGGACACAAAAAGTTCACACAAAATATTAGCACTCATACTTGACGAGTGCTAACAGAAGTGGTATAACATAATCAAGTTAAGAGAGACGGTAAGTGAAGATGATAATAAACGGAATCAATCAACAGTCTCTCAAGACAGAAGCTTGTTGGTAAAAATATTTGATGGTTATAAGAAAGAAGGAGTGATTTATATGTATTATCCAAGCATTTTTGACAAGAACTTTTATGAGGACCTCATCGATGACATGTTCGGTGTTCCGTACGAAGTAGGTAAACGCATAAAGGATACGGCATCGCCTGCAAGGGTTGCCACGGATGTTAAGGAGTTCGATGACAGATATGAGGTTGATTTAGAACTTCCCGGATATGAGAAGGAGGATGTTAAGGTTTCACTGAAGGATGGTTATCTCAGCATAACGGCCGAGCATAAGGAAAATACTGAGCAGCAGGATGATGGCGGCAAGTATATCCGTAGGGAACGCTTCTACGGTAAGCAGACCAGAAGCTTCTACGTAGGTAAGGACGTAAAGAGCGAAGATATACAGGCCAAGTTCACAAATGGTATACTGAAGCTTACAGTACCGAAGGTTGAGGATAAGCCCGAGGTTGAGGAAGACAAGTACATATCGATAGGCGACTAAGAGAGCCCTCCCTGGAAGGAGACGGGGCCGGTGGATATTCCACCGGCCCTGTTTCTGTATACGTTGTAGCAATGAATTAGGTCGTGGCTGCCAAAGGTATGGCACGGATCCACGAAGCTTTGCTTCGTGGATGCAATCTGCGCAGCAGATTATTTCGGCAAGGTTTGCTTACAGAATCTATGATACTTTGTATCGCAGCCTCAATGGTTGAGCGGACAGAATTTTTTACTCATAGGATGACACCAGCAGCCCCAGTATCGTGAATTCCGTACCCGTATTATCCTCAGTCGGCACGAGCGTCACCGTATGCTCAGCCACTTCATCAGTACATGTCAGCAGTGCATACTCAAGACGCGTGCCCCAGGACTCAGTGTAGCCGATAGTCGTCATGGATACGCCGTCCAGCAGCACCTCATAGCTCGCGTAGCTGCCGTCGTCCGTGCCGGGAACGAGATATGCGATTCCAACCTCCGATGCCTCCACCGTAAATGTTATCGTACCTGCCTCGTCAGTTGTCCAGCCGTTAGTATTTGAAAGAAAGCCGGGTACTGTGTCTGCTTTAAAGCCTGTCATCTCGGGAGTTATGGCATCACTATATAGAACTGTTGAGTTCACGTACCGGCACTTTGTCATACCGGAGGCGGACAGCTGATACTCAGAGTAGTCATAGTCGGGATTTTGCTCCAGCACTCTGCAGTAGAAGCCTGTGAGCAGTGCTGCTATAAACGAGTGTCCTGCATTCTTCGGATGTACTCCGTCGGTGTCACCCACATCACTCCAGCTAACCAGTCCGTCGGCCAGCACGGCACTGTAGCTGACTATCGGAACCTTGTTGTTAAACGCAGCCGCCATCTGATCTGCCGAGTAGTCATAGCCACTCTCCGTTGTGAGCATCAGGGCAACCACAGCAGGTGAGTTATCCTGTGCAAGTACTGTACGAAGGATGCTTTCATAAGACTCCTTGTTCCATGAGGATGAGTCATTAACTGCAAACTCAACAACCACGAGGTCTGGGGATGCTTCCAGGATGTCCTCCTCCAGTCTGTGAATACCGAGGTATGAGTCAGTACCGCCGATTCCGGCATTTACGTAGGATATGTCTGATTCCGGGAAGTTATCCTCCCACCACCGTGTCGTAAGATATGCATAGCATGATGTAGACTGCGGGCTTGCGTTGGAGCCGTCGGTGATGGAACCGCCGATATATGCAAGTGTCACAGGCTCGCCGGCAGCAGCGCGGCTCAGTACGTCGTAGACACGTGACACATTGCCGGCATTTACGATAGCGGTATCGAGTATCTCGTCCGTAACAGTGATGTCGGAAGCAGACGGTGAGTAGCTTGTCGAATTATCAGAGCTGCCTGTTGAATCGCCGGAGCTGTCGGTTGAATCGTCAGAGACATCCTCATTGGCAGGGCTCTCGGACACGGCTGAGCCGTTCCCGGAGCTACCTTCACCGGAAATGCTTCCGGAACCGGAGTTACCATCCGTACCACATCCGACCAGTATTCCACAGCACAGAAGTCCACACAGACATTTTTTCAGAAGCTTATGCTTTAACATGATATAGTCCTTTCCAAAAGAGTTATTACAGTCTTACACAGTCGCATAGGACTGATGTAAGACCGTCAAAGTATTCCATCATAGTATTCCATAGAAGTATAACAGAAATCCTCCGATAGTTTAGTAAAAAACTGTAGAATATTACAGTCCTGACGTTAAAGTATATTTCAAAAGTATATTTTAAATAGAACAAAATGAGTGGTAAAATGGTTATAAGTATGTCCCTGTAAATATGGGTAGTGACTGTAGTCGAGTATGAAGTAGGATGTGGAGCATGATTAAAGTTTTTTTGGTTGAAGACGAGATAATAGTCAGAGAAGGCATGAAGAAGGCTGTCGAGTGGGAGAAGCACGGATACAACCTGTGTGGAGATGCCTCTGACGGTGAGATGGCGCTGCCGCTAATCAGGAAGCTGAAGCCTGACATACTGATAACAGACATAAAGATGCCTTTTATGGACGGACTTGAGCTGGCTGAAAAGGTAAAGAAGGAACTCCCTGCAACAGAGATTATCATACTGACAGGCTATGACGACTTTTCTTATGCTCAGAGTGCCATCAGTATAGGTGTGTCCGAGTATATGCTGAAGCCGGTAAGCGGTGATGACATGATAAGAGCTGTCGATAAGCTGGCTGCGAAGGTGCGGGAGAAGAAGAAGCTGCTCGAGCTGTCTGAACGCTACGAAAATGATATGCAGGAGGAACTGAGCTACGCGAAGAGTACATTTTTCAAGAGGCTGACAAGCGGAGAGCTGACGACGGGCGAGGTGATAGCCGAGGCTGAGGAGCTCGGGATAGACATGGTTGCCCCTGTATACTGTGTAGGACTTGTGGACTATGTGGCATTTAGGCATATGCCGGAGGAGTACTCAAATGTTCTGATAGATATGGAACGAGGGATTCATGCTCTTGAGAGTGAGGGTGTAATCGTATTTGATATGGAACGCGGTATAGATGCGATTATATTTAAGGCTGATACAGTTGATAATATATATAAAATCATACGTGATACCTTCAGTGAGATAGAGGGTATCCTGAAGTCCGACAGCGAGGTTAAGTACTACATGTGCAGCGGTACAGTCGTTGAGAGGATATCGGCAATCAGGAATTCATACGCGGCGGCGTTTAAGATATTTGTTAACAGGTACTTCTCATCGAAGAGCGTAGCGGTCACAGACTATGATGAGGAGTCCGGCGGCGGGGCTGAGAGGCTGAGAGAGGTCGATCTGAATATGGTGAATCAGGAGAAGATACTTACATTTCTGAAGCAGGGCAGCCGTGAGGAAACCGAGTATATGATAAATGAGTATACAGGCTTCGGGGGTATAGATTCCTATATATTCAGACAGTATGTGGCACTGAATATATACTTCTGTGTATCGATGTTCCTCGAGGAGATCGGCGTCTCGAAGGAACAGATAAAGTCTATCGTTGATGAGGACGAGCTGCTGCATAAGGGGAAGGAGGAAACCCGCGGGAAGCTTATAGAGCTTCTGAATGCGGCTCTCGAGGTCAGGGATAATACGGCAGGAAACAAGTACGGCGATATGGTTGCCGGAGTTAAGGACTATGTGGAGAAGAACTATGCCGACAGCGATATGTCACTTAACAAGGTTGCGGCACACATGAACTTCTCACCGAATCATCTAAGCATGGTATTCAGTAAGCAGACAGGACAGCCCTTCGTGAAGTATCTCACGGAGTACAGGATTAACAAGGCGAAGGAGCTGCTGAGATGCACGAGTAAGAAGAACAACGAGATAGCGAGTGAGGTCGGATATCAGGACTCACACTACTTCTCGTATATATTTAAGAAGATCACCGGTATGACACCGACACAGTATCGCGAGGGGAAATCGGAGTAGCCTGAAGTATGAAGAGCCTGCTTACAAGGATAACAAAATATTTCAGCGGACTGAGTCTGCAGCAGAAGATACGGATATCGTATCTGTCGCTTATTATTCCGATCGCTGTGTTCGCCATCTACTCGGTATTTGCGTTCGTCAGAATGAATGCAAAGTATGAGACGATGATAGAGTCGGCATCTGCGGCCAGCCAGTTCAGCCTTGAGTTTAAGGAGGACTTCGACTATGAGACGTATCTGCTGATAGTCGGAAGCAAGAACTTCGCCGATTCATCCGTATATGAAATGATCAGGTCCGCTATGGATGTAGCACTGGAGCTTGAGGAGACGGGAACCTCCGAAGAGAGTAAGCAGATAGCTGCGAGTATAGAGAACTACCTCCTGAATCTGAGGGAGTATGTGCAGAGTATCGAGTCAAATATACACGAGGGGAACATGTATGAGGAGAATCTGACTATCTGGGAAAATGATGTCCAGATAGTGACGGACCTCATACAGTCTGAGATAACTGAGTACATCCACTCGGAGATGGACAGTCTCGAGAAGATGAACCGCAGCTCACAGGCTATATACGAGAGAATCGTGAAGATAGAGCTCGTACTGGCAGGGCTTCTGGTTATACTCTTCAGCGTCATGTCGTATACAATCCCGAGAAATATAACCCGACCGGTACAGGATCTTGTCGATGTCACACAGAAGATATCGGATGGTGAGATGGGGGTCAGGGCTGAGAGCGAGACCGGAAGTGTCGAGATAGATAAGCTGAGCGAATCACTGAATACCATGCTTGATCGCATAAACGAGCTTATGGAAAACAATCAGCGAGAGCAGATAAAGCTTAGGAAGACAGAGCTGGAGCTGTTGCAGGCTCAGATAAATCCGCACTTCCTGTATAATACGCTCGATACTATAGTATGGCTCGCGGAGACAGGTGAGAAGGAGCAGGTTGTGTATATGGTAAGCTGCCTGTCGGAGTTCTTCAGAACATCACTCCAGAAGGGAAACGGTATCGTGGAGCTGGGAAGTGAGATACGCCACGTCAGAAGCTACCTCGAGATACAGCAGGTGAGATACAGAGACATCCTGGAGTACGAGATAGATATACCCGAGGAGCTGAGTCGCTGCCGTATACCGAAGATTACTCTGCAGCCTCTGGTGGAAAATGCTCTATATCACGGCATCAAGAACAAGAGAGGTGGCGGCAGGATCAAAGTAACGGGAAGACTTGAAGCAGACGGCGTATATATCGATGTGACGGATGATGGTATCGGCATGGACACAGAGGAGCTGGATAGAGTAAGAGGGGAGATCTCGGACAGAGCAAGGAGGCGGGATACCGGGAAGGTGTCAGCGACGGAGTCGGCATCGGATGTAAGTTCGTGTGAGAAGCTGACTGCTGCTGATAAGCAATCCGCAAGTGATACGGCCTCGAGGAAACAGGCCGGTGCAGTTACAGGTGGCTTCGGTATCTATAATGTCAGTGAGAGAATCCGTCTGCAGTTCGGCAGTCCGTACGGCGTCAGTATAGAGAGCGAAAAGGGCGTTGGTACGACGTGCAGTGTACATCTTCCTGAGCCTGAGGTTGAGTAAAATCTGAACGAAAAACCCTTGTAGTTCAGGTTAAACTTAAGCAAAGGAAAAGGTGATAAAAATTTCATCCAAATAGTTAAAAAAATCAAACAAAAGAATTTGACGGATGTAATCGGTTAATATAGTATTTATGAGTGATAACTTAAATGTATAAGTAACGACTTAAAAAAAGTGAAAGGAGCACACATAAATGCAGAGCACCGATACACAGAATATACCGGAGAAGGGACCGGTTACGGAGGAGTATCTTGAGAAGATGAATGCGTACTGGAGAGCAGCAAACTACCTGTCTGCCGGCCAGCTCTATCTGCTTGAAAACCCTCTGTTAAAGAAGCCTCTTACCATAGACATGATCAAGAAGAAGATCGTGGGACACTGGGGTACTGTTCCCGGTCAGAACTTCGTATATGTTCACCTTAACAGAATTATCAAGAAGTATGACCTTGATATGATACTTCTTTCGGGTCCCGGACACGGAGGAAACTTCTATATAGCAAACACATATCTCGAGGGAAGCTACAGCGAGATATATCCCAATATCAGTGAAGACGAGGCCGGTATGGCTAAGCTCTTCAAGCAGTTCTCATTCCCCGGAGGAGTTCCGAGTCACTGCGCACCGGAGACACCGGGATCTATAAACGAAGGCGGAGAGCTGGGATACGGCATAGCGCATGCATTTGGCGCTGTATTCGATAATCCCGAGCTTATAGCTACCGTAACTGTCGGAGACGGTGAGGCAGAGACAGGCCCGCTTGCTACAAGTTGGCAGTCGAACAAGTTCCTGAACCCTGCAACCGACGGAGCAGTGCTTCCTATACTTCACCTGAATGGCTACAAGATAGCAAATCCCACTATATTTGCACGTATGTCAAGAGAGGAGACAGATGCCTTCTTCAAGGGTAACGGCTGGAAGCCCTACTATGTAGAGGGTGACGATCCCATGACCATGCATAGACTGATGGCTGAGACACTCGATACAGTCATCGAGGAGATACGTGCTATACAGAAGGCGGCACGTGAGGATGGTGTAACAACCCGCCCCGTATGGCCGATGATAGTTCTGAGAACTCCCAAGGGCTGGACAGGTCCCGCATACGTAGACGGCAAGAAGATAGAGGGCTACTTCCTGGCTCACCAGGTACCCATCAGTATGGAGAAGCCTGAGGAGCATCTGCAGATACTCGAGGACTGGCTGAGAAGCTACCATGCAGAGGAGCTCTTCGATGAGAACGGTACGCTTATACCTGAGCTTAAGGCTCTTGCTCCCGTAGGAAATGCGCGTCTCGGTGCTAATCCTCATGCAAACGGCGGTAAGCTGCTCCGTGACCTCAGACTCCCTGACTTCAGAGACTATGCTGTAAAGGTAGACAGGCACGGTGCATTTGACGGACAGGATATGACAGAGCTTGGCAAGTTTGTAAGAGATATCTTCAAGCTTAATGACGAGAGTAAGAACTTCCGTATCTTCGGACCGGATGAGACAAACTCCAACAGACTGAATGCTGTATTTGAGGCAGAGAACAGAGACTGGAACTCAGAGATACTTGATATAGATGATCACCTGGCAGTTGACGGAAGAGTCATGGACTCTATGCTTTCCGAGCATATGTGCGAGGGATGGCTTGAGGGCTATCTCCTCACAGGAAGACACGGCTTCTTCGCAACATACGAAGCATTTGCAAGAATCATTGATTCAATGGCGGCTCAGCACGCTAAGTGGCTGAAGGTTTGCAACCAGCTTCCCTGGAGAGAGAAGATAGCATCCCTTAACCTGATTATGGCATCGACTGTATGGCAGCAGGACCATAACGGCTTCACACACCAGGATCCCGGCTTCATGGACCACATCGCCAACAAGAAGGCAGACGTCGTAAGACTCTATCTGCCGCCTGACTCAAACTGCCTGCTCTCATGCTTCGACCACTGTATCAGAAGCCGTAACTACGTAAATGTCATCGTAGCATCTAAGCATCCCAGACCTCAGTGGCTCACCATGGAGGAGGCTGTAAACCACTGTACACAGGGTATCGGCATCTGGGACTGGGCAAGCAATGACCAGGGTTCAGAACCCGACATAGTATTTGCATGTGCAGGCGAGACGCCCACACTTGAGGCACTTGCTGCAGTATCGATACTGAGGAAGGAGCTTCCTGATATAAAGATAAGATTTATAAATGTTGTCGACCTCTTCAAGCTTCAGCCCTCGAGTGAGCATCCTCACGGTCTGAGCGATGATGAGTACGATATCCTCTTCACGAAGGATAAGCCTGTACTGTTTAACTTCCATGGATATGCTTCACTTGTACACGAGCTTACTTACAGAAGACACAACAACAGACTGATGCATGTACGTGGCTACAAGGAGGAGGGTACCATCACTACACCGTTCGACGTACGTGTTCAGAACGATATAGACAGATTCCATCTCGTTATAGATGCTATCAAGTATCTGCCTGAGCTCGGTAACAGAGGAGCGTATCTCTATCAGAAGATGCAGAACAAGCTCGTAGAGCATAAGCAGTATATTTATGAGAAGGGAGTAGACCTTCCCGAGGTTGCAGAGTGGAAGTGGGAGGACTAAAATAGACTTTAGCTATCGGAATATAAACAGAAATATAATAGAAATATAAAGCAAAAATCATATAAATACGGAGGTACAATACAAGATGAACAAGCTATACTTTGTAGTCGGAAGTCAGGATCTCTATGGAGAGGAGTGTCTGAGACAGGTTGCCGAGGACGCAGGCAAGATGGTAGAGTTCCTCAACGAGAAGCTTGCCGGAAGAGCAGTATTTGAGCTGCTTCCGACAGTTGTAACATCAGAGAAGTGCATAGAGAATATGCGTAAGGTTAACTGTGATGATGAGTGTGTCGGTGTAGTAACATGGATGCATACATTTTCACCTGCAAAGATGTGGATTAAGGGTATCCAGGAGCTCAGAAAGCCCCTCCTTCATCTGCATACACAGTTCGGAGAGAAGCTGCCCTACGATGAAATCGATATGGACTTCATGAATCTCAATCAGTCAGCACACGGAGACAGAGAGTATGCATTCATCCTTGCAAGGATGAATGTTCCTCATGAGGTTGTTGCAGGCTACTATCAGCACGAGGCTGTAATCGAGAAGATCGGACGCTTCGCAGATGTAGCAGGTGCGATCGCATATTCAAAGAACCTCAAGGTTGCTGCATTCGGTAACAACATGCGTGAGGTTGCCGTAACAGACGGTGACAGAGTAGAGACACAGATCAGATACGGCTGGGAGACAAACTACTTCGCGGTAGGTGATCTGGTTGATATCATAAACGGTCTCACAGATGCTGAGGTAGATGCCAAGATGGCTGAGTACGAGAGCAAGTACACCATGGCAACAGACAATATCGACTCTGTTCGTGAGCAGGCTAAGTACGAGGTTGCACTTGAGAAGTTTATGGCTGAGACAGGCATCAAGGCTTACACAGATACCTTCCAGGATCTGCACGGTATGAAGCAGCTTCCCGGCATCGCATCACAGAACCTGATGGCAAAGGGTATAGGCTTCGGCCCTGAGGGAGATTACAAGATCAGTGCATTCTCTGCAGTGCTTATGAAGATGTCAGAGGCAAGAGAGGGTGCTACAGGCTTTATTGAGGACTATACATATGACCTTACACCCGGAGAGGAGCTTGAGCTTGCGTCACACATGCTCGAGGTACCGCCTCAGTTCGCAGCTACGAAGCCTGAGATACAGGTTCATCCACTCGGAATCGGCGGCAAGGAGGATCCTGCAAGACTTGTATTCGACGGTATAACAGGCGACGGTATCCAGGTAACGCTTGTAGATATGGGTGACCGTTTCAGAATCATTTGCGCAGATATAGAGCTTATGAAGCAGCCCAGACCTATGCCGAAGCTTCCCGTTGCAAGAATCATGTATCGCCATAAGCCTGACTTCTCAATCGGAACGGCTGCATGGTGCTATGCAGGAGGAGCACATCACTCGGTAGTATCAACTGCTCTTACAAGAGATGATATAGCTATGTTCGCAAGGCTCACAGGAACAGAGCTTATAACAATCGGTGATGATACAACAGAGGCAGATCTGCAGAAGTTCTTCACTAAGTAATGGATATAATCCCTACCTAAAGGCAGGCAGTGCGCGGGAGCAGTTCCGCGCCGTCTGCCATATTATATATTTAAGGAGATAACTACATGCTTGAGGAATTAAAGGAAAAGGTATACGAAGCAAATATGCTTCTTCCGAAATACGGACTCGTAACATTTACATGGGGAAATGTAAGTGAGATAGACAGGGAGTCCGGACTTTTTGTTATAAAGCCGAGCGGGGTTCCGTATGAGACGATGAAGCCGTCTGATATGGTTGTAATGGACCTTGAGGGCAATAAGGTTGAGGGAGCTATGAATCCGTCGACCGATACACCGACACATCTGGAGCTGTATAAGGCATTTCCGGAGGTTGGAGGTGTGGTACACACACACTCAACCTATGCGGTTGCATGGGCGCAGGCAGGCTGTGATATACCGTGCTACGGTACGACGCACGCGGACTACTTCTATGGTTCGGTGCCCTGCGTAAGAAATCTTACGGCTGAGGAGATAGACGAGGACTATGAGGGCAACACAGGTAAGACTATCATAGAGGCCTTCGAGGGCAGGAATCCGATGTATACACCCGGTGCGCTCTGTAAGAATCACGGTCCCTTCGCATGGGGCAAGGACGGAGTAAATGCTGTGCATAACGCAGTTGTACTCGAGGAGATAGCTAAGATGGCGATACTTACACGCATCGTAAATCCTGACGCAGGTGAGACACCGACATGCATGTCTGACAAGCATTTCCTGCGTAAGCACGGACCGAATGCGTACTACGGACAGGGAAAGTAAGCCGGCGACAGAAGAGCTTGGCAAAACACTTCGGGATGAATCCGAGGCACGGCACCAATAAATAATGAGACAAATGATGCAGGAGAAAAGAAATGAGCATAGATAATATAAAGAATATAATCGAGTCAGGTGAGACAGCTCTCGGTATCGAGTTCGGCTCGACCAGAATCAAGGCAGTGCTCACTGACTACAGCGGCAGCGTACTGGCTGTCGGTATACATGACTGGGAAAACTCATATAAGGACGGAGTCTGGACCTATAGTCAGGAGGAGATACACGAAGGCCTCAGATCCTGCTACAGCTCACTCAGAGCTGAGGTTGAGGAGAAGTACGGTGTAACTATAAGAAGGATAGGCGCCATGGGTATAAGTGCTATGATGCACGGCTATCTGGCGTTTGATAAGGATGGAAGTCTCCTCACACCCTTCCAGACATGGAGAAATACAAACACGGGAGAAGCGGCTGACGAGTTGACGGCACTGTTCAACTTTAACATACCGCTCAGATGGACGGTTGCACATATATATCAGAGAGTTCTCGATAAGGCTCCGTACATAGATAAGATAGATTACGTAACGACACTTGACTCATATATACACAGACTCCTTACAGGAGAGCGCGTGACGGGAATCGGCGACGCATCGGGAATCTTCCCTATCGACTCTGAGAAGCTTGACTATAACGAGAAGATGCTTGCCGATATGGATAAGCTGCTGGAGAGTAAGGGAGTATTGTGGAAGCTGAGAGACATCCTCCCGAAGGTACTGGTTGCCGGAGACAAGGCCGGTACACTTACTGCTGAGGGTGCAGCACTGCTCGATGAGTCGGGAAATCTGGAGCCCGGAACACCGCTCTGCCCTCCCGAGGGAGATGCAGGAACCGGTATGATTGCGACAAATTCAGTTGCACCCGGAACCGGAAATGTATCCGCCGGAACGAGTACATTTGCAATGCTTGTTATGAAGAGAGGGCTCAGTAAGGTCTATAGAGAGATAGATATGGTTACAACACCCGACGGCTACGCTGTAGCGATGTCACACGCCAACAACGGTACATCAGACCTTAACGCGTGGGTAGGACTCTTCAAGGAGTTTGCGGCACTCACAGGGAATGATATCGATATGGGTGAGGTTTTCTCGAAGCTCTATAATCACTCACTCGAGGGAGATAAGGACTGTGGCGGAGTGATGGCCTATGGATATCTCTCAGGCGAGGGCGTGACTCATATCGATGAGGGAAGACCGCTCGTTATCAGGACGCCGGAGAGTACATTTAATCTGGCGAACTTCATGAGAGCTAATCTCTATACATCACTCGGTGCAGTTAAGCTCGGACTGGATATACTGCTTAAGGATGAGGGCATGGAGTGTACGCGAATGACAGGACACGGCGGCTTCTTCAAGACGAAGGGTGTTGGTCAGAGATATCTTGCGGCTGCCGTAAATGCTCCCGTAACTGTTATGGAGAATGCAGGCGAGGGCGGTCCGTGGGGCATGGCTATACTTGCGGCATACATGAAAAGGTGCATGGAGGGTGAAGACTGGATGAGCCTTGGTGACTATCTCGACAGTGTAATCTTCACTGATGTAAGCAGTACAACTATGAATCCGGATCCTGAGGATGTTGTCGGTATGGATAGGTTTATGGAGAGCTACAGGGCATGTCTTCCGGTTGAGAAGCTGGCGGCTGAGTGCATGAAGTAAATTCTGTATAGAAAGAGGAGACAGTAAGAAAAAGCACCGGTACAGACAAAAATTAAGAAAAACGATAGTAATTATTAAGAAAAAATAAATTTCTTTAAAGTGCTGAAACATAGTAAACATCAGTGTTTCAGCACTTTACTGTGGTGAAACACCCAAAATTTCACCCAAATTTTTATGGTAAATTCTTAAATATTGGTTTATAATTTGCGGGCGATTAGAGAAAGCGTTTCAAAAGCGATTCAGAAGCGCTTCGAAACTGTTTCAAAAGCGTTTCAAGTGTATTGATTGATAGGAGACAGAGATGGGACTTTTAGATGCGTTAAAGAAGGGTAACGGATATAAGAACATGGAGCTGAACGTTCGTGATATTCGCGAATACAACATTGACTATCCTGAGGAAGGTACGAAGTTTTCGCCGTCCTGTGGAACTATCAATGAGAAGAAGAACATGAGTCTGTTCAGATATGACGGTCCTTCCGAGGAGGGCAAGGACACACAGATGTTCGTATTCGACTACAACGGAGTTGTGGTGCTGGCGGAGATGAAGATGGAGCTTGCACGAGGCGAGGTTCACTGGTATCTGGTAAATCTTCAGACAAAGAGTGCCGTATCCATGACGGATGTTACCGAGGAGCTGAGAGATGCTATGACCGAGTACGGCTATGAGGGATACAATCCTATGGGCAGCGGAAGCAGTAAGATAAAGGTTCGTATCGATTTCTAATATCGGGTATTTGATAAGAATTTAAAAAAAATCAGTAAAAATTTTAACCACCGAAATATGGGGTGTAAAAATTTCAACCTTATGGATAAGTATGTTAATGGAAAAGAATCCGTTAATTATTTATATTAGTACCCGGAGACGGTCACTTATGCGTGGCTTTTTATGGGTAAAAAAACTAAGGAGGGTTTTTCATGAGAAGAAGGAAGGTTTTATCAGTAGTTGTTGCGGGCGTTATGGCTATGTCTATGCTCGTAGGATGCGGTGGCTCAGGTGCGTCGACGACAGATACAGCATCATCAGATGATGACGAGCTTATCAAGGTAGGTATCATCAACAATGATCCCAACGAGTCAGGTTATCGTACGGCAAATGACAATGACCTTAAGTCCTGGTTTACAGAGGAGAATGGCTACGATGCATCATTTGCATACAGCCTTAAGAACGATGAGCAGATTACAGCAGCTCAGAAGTTCATACAGGATGAGGTTGACTATCTGCTCCTCTCAGCGGCTGATACATCAGGCTGGGACACAGTTCTCAAGGATGCACAGGACGCAGGTATAGAGGTTATCCTCTTTGACCGTACCATCGATGCAGATGAGAGCCTCTATGCGGCTTCTATCGTATCAGATATGGATCAGGAGGGTGCAACAGCTGTAGAGTGGCTTGAAAGCCAGGGACTTGATGAGTACAACATAATCCATATTCAGGGTACTATGGGTTCTGCTGCTCAGGAGGGTCGTACCGGAGCGCTTGATGCTAAGGTAGAGTCAGAGGACAACTGGAATCTTGTGGTACAGCAGACAGCTGACTGGAGTGCAGAAACAGCACAGCAGATCGTACAGTCTGTTATCGATTCAGGCGAGTCATTCAATGTAATATATGCTGAGAACGATGATATGGCAAAGGGTGCGGTTGCAGCTCTTGACAAGGCTAATATCTCCCATGGCGTTGGTGGAGATGTTATCATCATGGGCTTTGACTGCAATACATGGGCTCTCGAGGAGCTTCTTGCGCAGAGATGGAACTATGATGGACAGTGCAACCCTTACCAGGCATCATATATTGACTACGTAATCAAGACTCTTGAGAGCGGCGGTACAGTTACAACAAAGACTATCATCATGGATGAGAAGGGCTTTGATGCAACAACCATCACACAGGAGGATGTTGATAATTACGGCATCTAGTCAGATTCGGAAATTACAGAAGTATGCTTCTGATAATTTTATAGAAACAGTGTAGTGTAGCGACGCCGCCACCCAGCGGCGTCGTTAAGTAAGTAAGGAGAGCTGACAATGGAGAATAATTCAGTATTGGAAATGCGGCATATAAGCAAGTCATTCCCCGGCGTTAAGGCTCTTCAGAACGTGGACTTCACACTTCGCAAGGGTGAGATTCACGCGCTGATGGGCGAGAACGGAGCGGGAAAGTCTACGCTTATAAAGGTTCTCACCGGAGTTCATGTAAAGGACTACGGTGGCATTTTTATTGAGGGACAGGCCGTTAACATCAAGTCCCCTCAGGATGCACAGAATCAAGGTATAAGTACTGTGTACCAGGAGATTACGCTTTGCCCTAACCTTTCGGTTGCCGAAAACATTTACATCGGCCGAGGCAAAGAGGTGATGCAGAACTGGAAGAAGATGAACATGGATGCCGAGATAGTTCTGAGAAGACTCGGTATACCTGCAGACCCCAAGCAGACACTCGGAAGCTGTTCACTGGCTGTTCAGCAGATGGTTGCCATCGCAAGAGCAGTGGATATGGATTGTAAGGTTCTGATTCTGGATGAGCCCACTTCATCTCTGGATGATCAGGAGGTTAAGAAGCTTTTCAGCCTTATGCGTGAGCTGAAGGAGCACGGTGTTGGTATCATATTCGTTACCCACTTCCTGGATCAGGTATATGAGGTATGTGATAAGATAACCGTACTTCGTGACGGTATGCTTGTAGGTGAGTACAGCGTTGAGGAGCTTCCCAGAGTCGAACTCGTATCTAAGATGCTTGGTAAGACTATCGATGAGGATGCCGATATCAAGGGTTCGGTTGTACAGGAAAATGTTTCCTACGACGATACACCCGTATATGAGGCACAGAGACTCTGGAGTGATTCAGGTATACAGCCGTTCGACTTCAAGATTATGAAGGGTGAGATAACCGGCTTCACCGGACTCCTCGGATCAGGTCGAAGCGAGTGTGTACGTGCCATCTTCGGTGCTGACCGAGTACTTGGCGGCAGCGTTAAGATGAAGGGAAGATTTGTAAAGGTTACCAAGCCCATAGAGGCTATGAGAAACGGTATCGCATATCTGCCCGAGGACAGAAAGAAGGAAGGCATCATCGGAGACCTCTCTGTACGTGAGAATATCGTTCTTGCGCTTCAGGTTATGAACGGATACTTCAAGCCTCTCTCAAAGGCGCAGACATATAAGTTTGCAGATGAGTATATCAAGCTGCTTGATATCAAGACAGCATCGCCTGATACACCCATCAAGTCACTGTCAGGTGGTAATCAGCAGAAGGCTATCGTTGCAAGATGGCTTCTGATGCATCCCGACTATCTGATCATGGACGAGCCTACAAGAGGTATCGATATCGGTACTAAGAACGATATTCAGATACTTATATTTAAACTTGCTGCTCAGGGCGTCGGCGTAACATTTATCTCATCAGAGCTTGATGAGATGCTGAGAACATGCTCGAGACTTGTTGTCATGAGAGACCGTAAGAAGGTTGGCGAGCTGACAGGTGATGAGCTGTCACAGAACAACGTCATGAACGTTATAGCCGGTAACCAGGTTAAGAAGGATACTGCTGCAGGAGGTGAGATAGATGAGTAAGAGTAAGACTAAGACAGACTGGAAGAAGATATTCAGCAATCAGATATTCATACCTCTTGTTGCACTGATTCTTTTGTTAATAGTAAACCTTATAAATGATCCGTCATTCTTCAAGATATCTATCGGTTCGGCAGTTAACGGCTACCATGTACTTTCAGGAAGCTTGATAACCATACTTGATAACGGATCGGAGCTTGCTATACTGGCGCTTGGTATGACACTTGTTACCGCTGCTTCAGGCGGACAGGACATAAGTGTCGGCGCTACGATAGCCATAGCAGGTAGTGCCATACTGAGAGTTCTCTGCGGTACAGAGACAAGTCCCGAGACACTTCATGCACCTATTATCGTAGCATTTCTCGTAGGTATGCTTGCAGCTGCGCTTTGCGGAGCATTTAACGGCTTCCTCGTTGCATACTTCAGGATTCAGCCGATGGTTGCAACACTTATCCTGTACACATCAGGTAGATCGATAGCGGCATGGATTAACAACAATCAGCTGCCTACGGTTACAGATGAGTCATTTGCAATTATAGGTTCATACATACCCGGAAACCCGATACCGGTACCCATTTTCCTGGCTATTATATGTATCGTTATCACTGCACTTATACTGAAGTTCACGAATATCGGACTTTACACACAGGCAGTTGGTATAAATGAGGATGCAGCAAGACTTAACGGTATCAACCCTTTCGTAGTTAAGATGTTTGCGTTTATATTCCTCGGACTTTGCGTATCAGTTGCAGCTATAATCAAGGTCAGCCGTGTTCAGTCAATCAACTACTCGGTTATAGCAAGCAACATAGAGATGGATGCAATCCTTGCGGTTGCACTCGGAGGAAATGCTCTTGGTGGTGGTAAGTTTAACATGTGGGCATCGGTTCTCGGTGCATACGTTATACAGATGCTTACAACAACACTGTATACGTTCCATGTATCATCAGATGCACTTCCTGCTTACAAGGCAATCGTCGTAATCATCCTTGTAGTTATAAGCTCACCTGCAGTTCGTGGCTTCATAGCTTCTAAGAGAAACAAGGGTGTAGAAGTAGCAGCAGAGGAGGTGTAAACAGATGAAGAACGGAAAGAAAAAGGGTAACATCTTTGCTCAGATGAGCGATACAAACCTTCTGCTTACCATAACCATAGCAGTATTTGTTCTTATGTACCTCTTTGCGATTATATTTCAGGGAGCAGGCTTCCTGAAGCCTCAGACCTTCCTGAATATCCTGAACTCTAATGCATCACTCATCATCGTATCAGTCGGTATGAGCATCGTTATGATAACAGGCGGTATCGATATATCAGTAGGCGGTGTGGTTGGACTCGTATCCATGGTTTCAGCCGTTTATATCGATAAGCAGGGCGGAAGCATCCCGATGGCAATCATCTTCGCGATTCTTATCGGACTTGCATTCGGTGCTGTACAGGGATACCTGGTAGCATACCTTGAGATACAGCCATTCATCGTAACTCTTGCAGGTATGTTCTTTGCAAGAGGTATGACAACCATAGTTAATACGGCATCCTTCAATGTTGAGAACGAAGCCTTCATAGCACTTAAGGACACACGTATCTACATCCCGTTCCTCGGTACAACCAACAAGAAGGGCGTGTTCGTTCCCGGATATATCGAGATTGGTGTTGTAGTTGCACTCTTTATCGTAATACTTGCATTTGTACTGCTAAAGTGGTCGAAGCTCGGACGTAAGTTCTATGCTGTCGGCGGAAACAGACAGAGCGCTCTCATGCTCGGTGTAAATGTTAAGAAGACAGTATTTATATCACACCTGCTCTGCGGACTTCTCGCAGGTATAGGCGGATGGGTATACTTCCAGCACGTTGGTTCAGGCTCTGCATCACATGCATCCGGTATGGAGATGAATGCCATAGCATCATCTATCATCGGTGGTACGATGCTTACAGGTGGTGTCGGAAATGTAGTCGGAACACTGTTCGGAGTTCTTTCACTCAGCCTTATACAGAACATAGTTTCGTCTGCCGGACTTGACCAGGCTTGGTGGACAGGCATCACAATAGCTGCCATGCTGTGTCTGTTCCTTGTAATTCAGAGTGTTGTTATGAACATCAGGAAGAAGGCAATAAACAACTAAGAATGTTTGTAAAGAGACTTACAACTGAATTAATAGTTATGATAGTTATAACCGCTGCACTGTGTGGATGCATGGGCAGCGGTTATTCATCAGGTACGGAGAATTCAGGTGACACTGCGTCACACAGTACGTCGGATGGAGCGTATAGTTTTTCAGAGAACGATAGGAGTGAGAATGTCGCTGATGGTGTGGCAGATGAAGCATCGGATGATGAAGAAACAGATATCGAGGTTGGCTTCTCGCAGCTCGGCGCCGAGTCAGACTGGAGAACTGCCAACACGGACTCCATACTTGCTGAGTTCGATGAAACCGAAGGCTTCACCCTCATATATGAGAACGGTCAGCAGAAGCAGACCAAGCAGATGACATCCATCAGACGGTTCATACAGCAGTCGGTTGACTACATCATCCTGGCACCGGTTACGGAAACAGGCTGGGAGAATGTACTCAGTGAGGCACGTGATGCCGATATACCGGTTATCATCGTCGACAGACGTGTGGACGTGGAGGATGAGACGCTCTTCACATCGTGGGTAGGCAGCGACTTCTATATCGAAGGTAGGAAGGCATGTGAGTGGCTGAAGTGCTTCTTCGAGGCAGAAGGAATCGACGGCTCTGATGTAAATATAGCTCATGTTCAGGGAACGACAGACTCGACTGCACAAAAGGGGCGCTCCGCTGCGCTCGACAGTGCTGTGATGAAGTACGGATGGAACATCGTAGCTCGTGAGGATGCTGACTTCACCGAGGCACTGGGCAAAGAGGTTGTCAGCAGGATGCTCGAGGAGAACGACAGCATAAATGTTATCTACTGCGAGAATGATAACGAGGCCCTGGGTGCGCTCGAAGCTATAGATGAGGCAGGGCTTACTGCGGGAACCGACATCAAAAACGGTGAGATACTGGTTATATCCTTCGATGGTGTGAAGCGTGAGGCTATGGAGGAGGTTATATCCGGCAGGATAGCCTGCATAGTCGAGTGTAATCCTAACCAGGGCGCCAGGATTCGCAGGATCATCGAACAGATAGAAAGAGGAGAGACGCCCGATAAGTACTCGTATATGAGCGAGGGACTCTTTAGTAATGTGGATTCGTTCTCGTGGATTATGGTAGGCGGTAAGACCTATCAGATTACGACAGTTTCCGAAGACCTGCTCGAGCTGGACTCGAGATGGGCAGAGGAGTAGCTCTGAGAGGTAACCATTATAGAATATTTTATAGAAGCTTTTACTGAAGCAAAAAAAACCGGCAATGCCGGGTTTTTTCGTGTTAGCACATATTTTCTTTAGTATTTGATACCTAAATCTCCATGTTCATTCAGCCAGTCTACAACGAAGCGGTAGCCCAGTCCCTTGTTAGACGGCATCCACCAGGTATGCTCTACGGCACCCCTGTCCTTATTCGGCGGCAGATACACATCCTGCCACTGTCCACCATCCATCACATAGTCATACAGACGACGGTCCACCTCCTTTAGCTTCAGGAGTCTCTCTCTGTCACGACTTATTCCGAACAAACAGAACACACAGCCGGTTCTTTCACAGCCGGTAGTCTCCAGCTTCAGACCACGATATGCATCGATGGATGACAGAGTTTCTACATTAATGTCATCATTATTAATATCATCATTAATAGCATTATTAGTGTCATCTCCGGTGTCCGGCGATTTGATATACAGCCTTCCGTACGGAGAGGCTATGTCGAGCTTCCTATAGCTTATATATGCCAGGACATCCTCCGAGGTCCAGAAGGACATCGGGTTGCTGACCGGAATCTTTAGGTCAAAGCCGTTACAGCCGTGGCGCATCCACTGCTCACGTCTCAGTCGGCTCTCATTTGCCTGTTGTCCCGTGATTCCCACACGACCGGTTTCTCTATAGTACCTGTGAGCAGGTGTCTTCTTCATCACTACGCAGCACATGTGAGATATCAGAAACGGTGCGTCGAGCAGAAACCTCCACTTAGAGAGGTTATAGGAGCTCGGCTGCCCGTTCTTATCCACTGCCTCGCCGCAGAGCTTCTCCATCCTGTAGGCATAGCGCCTGCCGTTTGTATCCAGATATATTCTGGCACCGTGCAGAGCCTCGGATACCTCCTTAGAAATGATAGGATAGCCGTACTTCACGATAACATCACGGAAGTTCATCCTCGGCCTTACTATATCCACATCATCATACCCCTTAACAAATGTTCTGATCTGCGGGTACTCAAGCCCTGTATCTACAAACATAGCCTTCATACCGGGATACAGCTCGCGGGCTATATCCATGAGTACAGTGCTGTCCTTGCCTCCGCTGAAGGATATATATGTGTTATCCAGACCGTAGTGATTCACCCACTCGCGAATTCTCTGGCGGGTGAGGTCTACCTTTATGGAAAGCGGCAGTTCGGTAAGCTGCCTAAGTTCTTCATTTCTGTCTGTACTCATTTGCGTATCTCCCCTAAACATATCTATTAAACATCATCAGTCGGATACTGTCAAAGCTATTCGGGGCAAAAGCAATTCCACAAACGGAAGTATTCATTTCTATCCATATTATTCCCTTATAAAGAAATTATAGAGATTTGTGAACTTTTTGTGAAGAAAATCGCGTTTTAGACGCAATCTAACTCCACAAATCAACATGTAAAATTCAATTTATATAATGTACACATAAGAAACAAAAGATAGAAACAAAAAAACAAATAAAATATATCAAAAGGAGAAAAAATATGAGTAGATCAATTTACACAACAGCAGAGGAAAGAAATGCGGCAATCATGGACTGGCTCGGAAGAAACGAGGCGCTTCTCAGAAAGCACCTGAAGGACTACGGACTGAATCCGAATGACGAGGACATCTGGCAGTCGGCACTGCTGGGAGTGTGTACGGCATTCAACAAGTGTGACAGAGAGAATATATCTAACAAGTTTATCCTCATGACAGCGCTTGGACCTGCTATGCAGCAGAAGTATGACAGCACGCCCGGTCTGTGCTATACAAACGGAGAGGCAATGATAAAGGCAAAGCTGAGTGTAGTCAGCGCAGAGACGGAGAGAGAGGATGAGGAGAGATTCTGCCTCTATGACCTGATACCCGATGAGCAGGACGACTATGGCGCCGCTGAGCTTAGAGAGGCACTGGATGTGCTTATCGACAGGTATGCAAAGAAGGACTATGACATCGAGGTCTGGGGCTTGATGGTTGACGGCATGAGAACAGGCGAAATCATAGCGGCTACAGGGATTCCGAAGCCGAAGGTTGACGAGGCTATACGCAGGTTCAGACTGCTTGTGTCAAGGAAGCTGCACACTGTGCCGAGTGTAGGTAAGCATAATATCTACTATGATATGGATGATGACTGTGAGCTGTAGAGTAGTCATATCCTCGATGTACTTCCTTAATGCGTGGCTTCTATGTGTGGCTTCTATGTGTGGCTTCGATGCATGGTGATCATACCGTTTGAAAATACCCGGACCGACATTTAAAATGTTACAAGGAGTCCGGGTATACTGCCCGGCAGTGCCCTAAATGGTTGCTAAAATCGGCTTTTTAGAATATAATTTTAGTTAGTCTTTTGGGGTACTGTATCGGAATTGGGGAATTCCGGAGGGGTTTTCGGATGCGTATACTTAAATCATCGGCATTATCTATACGTACGAGAGGAGGCACACTTCTGCTGTGCCTTTGCATCTTTTTGGTGTGCATTACTGCCGGTATAGTGAGCTATGCTGATGAGACAGCGGTTCCGGAGGAGGAAGAAGAGCTCACAGCAGAGGAAACAGAGTCCTCAAGTATACTGATCGGAACAGACGATCCGTCTGATGATGCGATAGTCCACATCGGATTCATAGTTATAGATAATTACAACTATATAGATGTAAACGGTGAGTGGCGCGGCTATGATATCGAGCTGCTGCTTAAGCTGTATCAGTACGGTGACATGTTGATAGAGGGAGTGCCCTTCGAGAGCTCTGCAAATGCTCTCGATGCACTGAGAACAGGTGAGGTCGATGCACTTATAGACTTTAACCGTACAGAGGAGAGAGCTGCAGAGTTCCTGCTCTCTGCCAATACTGTTGCCTCAGACAAGCTGGTCGTATACGCGAGGTCTGATGATGACAGATTTATCTATGGTGATGCAGAGCGGCTCGGTGGCATAAGGATCGGAACCATCGAAGGCTCAGGCGTAAATGAACTGCTGCCTGGTGAGTGCGCGAAGTACGGAGTCTCGCCGGAGCTTGTACCGTATGCAAGTGTAGATGAGATAAATGCGGCACTCGACAAGGGTGAGATAGATGCAGCCTGCAGCGGCAGTAATGCCGCTCCCAAGGAGTATACTGCTATATTTTCGTTTATGTCAGACTCGGCATATATACTGCTTCAGAAGGATAACACGGAGCTTTGTAACAGGCTCGATAACATGGTATCACAGCTCCTGAGTGACGAGCCCTTCTATCTGTATAATCTGAGCAGCAAGTACATGATGCAAAGCTTCGCCGGAGAGATCGAGTTTACGGAGGATGAGGCTGCGTATATACAACAGGCCGGAGTTATAAGGGTTGCCGTACCGAACAACGATGAGCCGTATTCCTATATGAAGAGCGGTGAACTGACCGGCGTAATCCCCGAGTACTATAGTGTGCTGTCCGATAAGACAGGACTTACATTTGAGTGCGTGGGATATGACAGCTACTCGGAGACTATACTGGCCGTACAGCAGGGTGAGGCGGATGTACTGGGTATGTTCTATGGCGATATCATAACGGCAAACTATATAGGTATGAGTATATCCTCTGAGTATTCCTCATATGACTGTATCATGATAAGTAAGACCGGATCGGAAGAGAAGGTGGGTAAGGTTGCGGCAACAGACCGGACACAGGCTATCATGAGAGTTCAGCTTGCACAGCAGGGGGTTGATGCTGAGATAGTGGCCTACAGAAGTCTGAATGACTGCTACTATGCTCTCAGCGACGGAGAGGTGGATGCCATGGTTTGCTCCATGAACTCTGCCGGCTGGATTATCAATCAGCACTCGCGAGCTAATCTGTCGATACTGACCATGCCGGGTATACAGCTTGAGATGGCAGCCTGTATGCCGGAGAATAACACACTCTACGATATTCTGAATAAGGCTATCGAAGCATCAAACGTTGATATGCAGAGAATCCTGGCAGAGTGCTCTGTAACCGATCAGTCGAATGTCAGAACTATGATTGAAAATATCCCGCCCATGGTAATCCTTATCGTGAGCGGAGTTATAATCATCTTCCTGATAGCGCTTATATATACGCTTACACGTCTCATGAAGAGAAATCAGGAGCGTGCTCTTGTGGCACAGATGGATGCAGAGACGAAGCAGCGTGAGGCTGAGGTTAAGGCTGTGAGGGAGCTGAATGAGAAGAGGAGTGCGTTCTTCTCGAATATCAGTCATGACATGAGAACACCGCTTAACGCCATCATCGGCTTCTCGGATATCGCAGGAAGGTCAGATGATATCGGCGAGGTGCATGAGTATCTTGATAAGATAAATACCTCGGGAGGCATACTGCTGAACCTGATAAATGATACCCTGACGGTCAGTAAGATGAATAACGGTAAGCTGGAGCTTGATCCGAAGCCGACGGATACGAAGCATATGATAGATGAAATATGTGTTCCGATAAGGGCGAATGCCGAGAGGAAGAGGATAACATTTACGGAGGAACTGCCTGCCGAGAGCAGGACTATCATGTGTGATGCTCTGAATACTCAGAAGGTTATACTGAACATCCTGTCAAATGCGATTAAGTATACTCCCGAGGAGGGAGAGGTGAAGTTCAGGGTAGTGCTCAGTGATATACATAATGCGGAGAGTAGTGACGGTGCGTCAGACGGTAGTGACAGATGTAACATGCATGTGGAGGTAAGTGATACCGGAGTCGGCATGGACTCTGAGTTCCTGCCGCATATATTCGAGCCGTTTGCTCAGGAGAACAGTAAGTTCGGCGTGGCGACGGGAGTCGGACTCGGACTTGCTATAGCGAAGGAGCTTGTAGACACCATGGGTGGTACCATAGATGTGTCATCTGTGAAAAACAAGGGGACGACATTTGTGATAGATATACCCTTCGAAGAGCTGCGAGATACGGTAGTGGATACGGATGCAGATAAGAAGGGCTCCGAGATAGACCTCACGGGCAGATGGATACTGCTCTTCGAGGATAATGAGATGAATGCTGAGATAGCAGGTACAATCCTGGAGCAGTACGGAGCTGAGGTGACAGTTGCTGAGAACGGTAAGGTGGGCGTGGATATCTTCTCGGAGAGCGAGGAGGGTGCGTACTCACTCATACTTATGGATCTCAGGATGCCTGTGATGGACGGCTATGAGGCAACACGTGCCATCAGAGCTATGGGTAGTGAAGGTATAAGGCAGGATGCCGAGTCGGTACCGATAGTTGCCATGTCGGCGGATGCCTTCGCTGAGGATGTAGATAAGTGCAGACAGGCAGGCATGGACGGACATATACCGAAGCCTATAGATATGGATAAGCTGATGAGTGTTCTGAGAAGCTTAAAATAATACGGATACAGCTGATAGAAGTGACGTTTTAGCGTGGCATAATCTTAAAAATACCAAGCTTGACAATGTCCGGAAATGGACTTAGAATAACCGACAGGTAAAGGAAAACTTAATATATGAAACCTGTGATGTGGAGATATGGCGAGAAAGGGCTGAAGAGAGAGCGGGCGCAGCTGGGATTCCCGTAGTACCGCTTGTCAGATGGGCCACTGAGGGAGCAGCGAACAGACATGAGTCTCAGTAGTATGCTACGTGAGTCGAGCGTTAATCGACAGGATATGAAAGTGCGGTCACTGTTTGGCGGGCACCAGTATCTGATGAGAGCAGCCGGAGCTGAAGTAAGGTGGCACCGCGGAGTTATAGAATCTACGGCAGACGTGGATTTGAGTTCGTAATTTCGTCCTTAGTTTAACTACTTTTGTAGTTGAACTAAGGACTTTTTTTGCGCGAAGCAATGAGCCGAGTGGATGGAAATTTGCACGGCTGTGATTGCATATCTATCAGCCGGAGAATTTACGAACATTCGGCGAATGCCGCGACATCGGGCAGCTTTGCTGCGAGATTGCACGGCATCCGAGTAGCTTTGCTACTCGGGAGTGCTTCGCAGGATTCATTAATTGGGAGAAAAGGCATGGCAATTATTACAAAGCTTGAAGACCTGAGAAGGTACAAGGACGATTATAAGGTCGTTCCTGTTGCGAAGGAAATACTCTCCGATATGGTCACGCCGACAGAGGCACTGAGACGTATCCGAAGTGTAAGCCCGAGGGTGTTTATACTCGAAAGTGTGGTAAATCAGGCGTACTGGGGCAGATATACATATCTGGGGTATGATCCGAAGCTTAGTATCAGAGTGAGAAACGGTGCGCTCGAGTATGATAATCTGTGCGAGAGCAGGTGCTGCCATATGCGGCTTGGAGATGAGTATGCTTCACCTCAGGAGGTGATAAGGTCAGTAATTGCCGAGTATAAGAGCCCGAGGATAGAGGGGCTGCCGACATTTACGGGCGGACTTGTGGGATACTTCGCATATGATTACATCAAGTACAGCGAGCCGACGCTTGACCTGCCGTGCGAGGAGAGGGACAGCTTCGATGATATGTACCTCATGCTGTTTGATAAGTGTATAGCATTTGATAATGTCATGCAGAGGCTGGTGCTTATCACGAATATATCGACGGGTAACCTGAATGATAACTATGCAAGAGCACTCGCTGAGCTTGACGAGATGGAGAGAATCATAACGACAGGTGAGAAGTATCTGATGCCAAAGGGCGTGCTGCTCGAGGAGTTTCAGCCGCTCTTCAGTAAGGAAGAGTACTGTGACATGGTGGAGCGCTGTAAGAGATACATCTACGAGGGCGATATATTTCAGGTGGTTGTATCGAATAGATTCCAGGCAGACTTCGCCGGCAGCCTCTTCGACAGCTATAGAATGCTGAGAGCCGAGAACCCGTCACCGTATATGTTCTACTTCGATATGGACGGTGAGGAACTCTCAGGTGCATCACCGGAGACACTGGTGAAGCTGGACGAGGGCAATCTCTATACATTTCCACTTGCGGGTACGAGACCGAGAGGCAGAACTCCCGAGGAGGACAGGGCACTCGAGGAGGGACTGCTGAAGGATGAGAAAGAGCTATCGGAGCACAACATGCTCGTTGATCTCGGACGAAACGATCTGGGGCGTGTGAGCCGCTTCGGTACAGTAGAGGTACAGGAGTACATGGCGGTGCAGAGGTACTCACATGTTATGCATCTTGGCTCGACGGTGCATGGTGTGATAGATGACAGATATGACAGTGTGGATGCTATATCTGCGGTGCTGCCGGCAGGTACACTCTCGGGTGCGCCGAAGGTAAGAGCCTGCGAAATCATAAATGAGCTGGAGGGCGTGAAACGTGGTGCATACGGCGGAGCTATCGGATACATCGACTTCACCGGAAATATGGATACCTGCATCGCTATCAGATTTGCACATCTGAAGGATGGCAGGGTATATGTGAGAGCCGGAGCCGGAATTGTAGCCGACTCAGTACCCGAGAGTGAGAATCAGGAGTGCCATAACAAGGCACGCGCTGTGGTGAGAGCTATCGAGCTGGCAAGTGAGATGTAATATATGAGCAGAGACTGCCGATGCTTATAAGAGTATCCGATACGTTGTTTAGAAATATAAGATTGGAAGCAGGAAGTTTAGGCAAGATTGAGAGAATTCGGTTTTGTAAGAAAACTGTGGATATAAGTAGGAAAGGAAGAAGGAAAGGAAGAAGAGTCATGATACTGCTGATAGATAATTATGACAGCTTCTCATACAATCTGTATCAGTATGTTGGAAGCATAAATCCGGATATCAGGGTTGTGAGAAATGATGAGCTGACACCTGAGGAGGTACTGGAAATGTCACCGTCACACATTATACTCTCTCCCGGACCGGGTAAGCCGTCGGATGCCGGTATATGTGAGGATGTAATCAGACGCTGCGGAGGTAAGATACCGATACTCGGTGTGTGTCTCGGACACCAGGCGATATGCGAGGTGTTCGGCGCGACGGTTACTCATGCGAAGAGATTGATGCACGGTAAGAGCTCTGTGTGCTTAATAGATACAGGAGAGTGGCTGTTCGAGGGACTGCCTGAGAGGATAACAGTCGCAAGATATCACTCGCTTGCAGCCAAGGAGGAAACCATACCGGATGCACTGAAGATTATAGCCAGGAGTTATGATGACGATGAGATAATGGCTGTAAGGCACAGGGAATACGATATTTACGGGCTACAGTTTCATCCTGAGTCGATACTTACGCCGGACGGAAGAATCATGATTGAGAACTTCCTTCGTACTCCGCGATGGCAGGAGCAGTAATACATATCGGAATCCGGAGTGATTTCACAGACAAACAGAATGTTTGGGGTTTTATGAAAAGGAATATGAATAAGAACAGAATTAGGACAGAAGATAGATAGTCAGGAGGACAAGCAAATGATAAAGGAAGCAATAGTAAAGATAGTTAATAAGGAAGACCTTACATACGATGAGGCATATACTGTAATGAATGAGATAATGAGCGGTGAGACATCTCCCACTCAGAACGCTGCATTTCTGGCGGCACTCTCCACAAAGAGTGCAAAGGCTGAGACAAAGGATGAGATATCAGGCTGTGCAGCAGCGATGCGTGACAATGCAATCAAGGTTGACACCGGCATGGACATCTTCGAGATAGTAGGAACTGGCGGAGACAATGCACAGAGCTTCAACATATCCACAACATCGGCACTTGTAGCTGCAGCAGGCGGCATGAAGGTTGCCAAGCACGGAAACCGTGCGGCTTCATCACTGTCAGGTACTGCTGACTGCCTCGAGGCGCTCGGTGTAAATATTAACCAGGAGCCGGAAATGATAGTAAAGCTCTTAAATGAAGTCGGCATGTGCTTCTTCTTCGCACAGAAGTATCACACATCTATGAAGTATGTCGGAGCCATAAGGAAGGAGCTTGGCTTCAGGACGGTATTTAATATCCTTGGACCGCTTACGAATCCCGGCAGTCCGAAGATGCAGCTGCTCGGTGTATATGATGAGTATCTCGTACAGCCTCTCGCACAGGTGCTGATAGACCTCGGTGTGGAGCGTGGCATGGTCGTATACGGACAGGACAAGCTCGATGAGATATCGATGAGCGCACCGACTACGGTATGCGAGTTTAAGGATGGATGGGTTAAGAATTATGTTATAAAACCTGAGGACTTCGGCCTTGAGAGCTGCACGAAGGATGAGCTTCGGGGTGGCACACCTGCAGAGAATGCTCAGATTACACGCGACATCCTGGCAGGTAAGATAACGGGAGCTAAGAGAAATGCTGTGCTGATGAATGCAGGTGCCTCGCTTCTGATAGGCGGTAAGGCTGAGACGATGGCGGAGGGTGTGAAGCTTGCAGGCGAAATTATCGACTCAGGTGAGGCGACGAAGACGCTTGAAAGGTTGATTGAGGTGAGCAATTCATAAGTACGTTCGCAGGGGGACCCTCGGCTCGGATGATACTCCTCGAGACGCGTCGAGTCGCGCTGTCGCGCTAATACGCGCTCGAGGAGCACACCGGCCGTCCCTCCTGCTCACTTACTCAGTGTATGCAGGAGAAGTTATATGACGATATTAGATGAATTATCGGATTATGCAAGAATTCGTGTTAAAGAAAAGAATAAGACAGTACCATTTGAGAAAATAAAGGAGCAGGCTCTTGCACTTCCAAGGATGAACTTTGAGTTTGAGAAGGCACTGAGTCGTCCGGGACTGTCGCTTATATGTGAATGTAAGCAGGCATCACCGTCAAAGGGGCAGATTGCTGAGTCGGGATTTCCGTATCTTGATATAGCGCGTGAGTATGCGGGAGCCGGAGCTGATGCGATATCGGTTCTCACTGAGCCGAAGTGGTTCAGGGGCAGTGATGATTACCTGAGAGAGATAGCTGACGCAGTGTCTGTACCGTGTATCCGAAAGGACTTTACAGTGGATGAGTATATGATATACGAGGCGAGGCTGCTCGGGGCATCGGCGGTGCTTCTTATATGCTCCATACTGCCGGAGGAGACGATATGTGAGTATATAGGTGTGTGTGACAGCTTGGGACTGTCGGCACTGGTCGAGGCACATGATGCGGATGAGGTGGACATGGCACTTAGAGCGGGAGCCCGCGTTGTCGGTGTCAACAACCGGAATCTGAAGGACTTCACGGTGGATATCATGAATAGTGTGAGACTGAGAGAGAGGGTGCCGCAGGAGATTACATTTGTGTCGGAGAGCGGTATCATGAGACCGGAGGATGTGAAGGTACTGAAGGAGAACGGCACGGATGCGGTGCTGATTGGTGAAATGATGATGAGAGCTGATGATAAGGCGTCGCTTATTAAGGAGCTGAAAGAGATATAAGAAAGGGACAAGCAATGAGTGAAAATATGAGTGAAAGCATGAAGGGAAGATTCGGAGAGTTCGGCGGACAGTATATCCCCGAGACTCTGATGAATGAGATACATAAGCTGGAGTCGGCTTATGAGCACTATAAGAATGATCCGGAGTTTGTAGCAGAGCTGGATAAGCTGAACCGAGAGTATGCAGGACGTCCGTCACTTCTCTACTATGCAGAGAAGATGACACGTGACCTCGGAGGTGCGAAGATATATCTGAAGCGTGAGGACCTCAATCACACGGGCTCGCATAAGATAAATAACGTGCTCGGTCAGGTGCTTCTTGCCAAGAAGATGGGTAAGACGAGAGTTATCGCAGAGACGGGAGCCGGTCAGCACGGAGTTGCAACGGCCACTGCCGCAGCACTTATGGATATGGAGTGTGAAATCTTCATGGGTGAGGAGGATACGAAACGCCAGGCACTTAATGTATATAGGATGGAGCTGCTCGGTGCAAAGGTAAATGCCGTAAAGACCGGAACGCGTGTCCTTAAGGATGCAGTTAACGAGGCTATGCGTGAGTGGACGAGTCGTGTGGATGACACACTGTATGTACTCGGCTCTGTTATGGGACCGCATCCCTTTCCGACTATTGTAAGAGACTTCCAGTCGGTTATCAGTAAGGAGAGTCGTCAGCAGATACTGGATGTTGAGGGCAGACTTCCGGATGTTGTAATCGCATGTGTCGGTGGCGGAAGTAACGCCATCGGCTCCTTCTATGAGTATATAAAGGATGAGGGCGTAAGGCTGATAGGCTGCGAGGCTGCCGGTCTCGGAGTAAATAATCCGAAGAACGCTGCTACCATGGCAAACGGATCGATGGGAATATTCCACGGCATGAAGTCGCTCTTCTGTCAGAATGAGTACGGACAGATAGCTCCGGTTTACTCGATATCTGCAGGACTTGACTATCCCGGTATCGGACCCGAGCATGCATATCTTGCATCTATCGGAAGAGCTGAGTATGTTCCGGTAACTGATGAGGAGGCTGTAGGTGCCTTCGAGTATCTGTCGAGAACAGAGGGCATCATCCCGGCAATCGAGAGTGCACATGCCATAGCTCATGTGCTGAAGATAGCACCTGAGATGCCGAAGGACTCGATAATCGTGGCAACGGTATCGGGACGAGGTGACAAGGATGTGGCAGCCATCGCGAGATACCGCGGTGTTGATATATATGAGTAGAAGCAGTGTGATATCTGACATTCGGAGTAGCGGTCAGAATGATGATTAGAACAGGGGTATAAAAATATGAGCAATATATACAAGGCATTTCAGAATGAGGACGGCAGTCCGAAGAAGGCATTTATAGCATTTCTTACGGCAGGCGACCCGAACTATGATTTAAGTGTAGAGTGTTTCAGGGCTGTGGCAGAGGCAGGCGCAGACCTGATAGAGGTTGGTATCCCCTTCTCGGATCCGATAGCTGAGGGACCGGTTATACAGGGAGCAGATCTCAGGTCACTTGAATCGGGTATGACAACCGACAGAGTGTTCGAGCTGGTGAAGGAGGTAAGGAGGACAGTTAGTACGCCGATGGTTTTTATGACCTATGCGAATCCGGTGTATCACTACGGAGCAGACCGCTTCTTCAGGAAGGCAGCAGAGTGCGGTATAGACGGTATAATCATTCCGGACTGCCCCTATGAGGAGAAGGGTGAGTTTGATGAGGTGGCTGCATCGTACGGTGTGGATTTTATATCCATGATAGCTCCCACAAGCGACGACAGAATCAGGATGATAGCATCAGAGGCAAAGGGCTTCATATATGTTGTTTCGTCACTTGGTGTTACAGGAGTCAGAAGTGAGATAACCACTGATATTGACTCAATAGTGAAGCTGATAAAGGAGTCGACGGATACACTGTGTGCGATAGGCTTCGGTATAAGCACACCCGAGCAGGCGGCTTCGATGTCGAAGGTGGCTGATGGCGTGATAGTCGGATCTGCGATGGTCAGGATTGTGGACGAGGAGCGTGGAAATGCGCCCGCGAAGCTGGCTGAGTATGTCCGAAGTATGAAGGCTGCTATCGGTTAAAGTTGATTATATAATGATGATACCGAACCGGATATCTCACATATGAGGTGTCCGGTTTTTCACGTAAGCAACAATTTAGGCTATGCTCTATCCATATGTAATAGGATGTGCATAGAACCGGTTACGATGTTATACTGTGTGACACGTGAACAAATGTGCATCGTGAAGATACTGTCCCGTGTGTGGGGGTGAAAGGAGATAAGATGAAATCATACTACGACAGCAGTACATACATGAGTAACCTGAAGGAGGCACTGACGAGTGTACCGGTGCTGAGGAATCTTGGAGGCAGGAGTCTGCTTCTTACGGGAGCCGGCGGGCTCATATGCTCGTCTATAGCGGATATCGTGATTACATATAATGAGGGAATCTTGAGAAGAGAGGCAGGTACTGGTGCCGTAGCGGATGCAGGAAGTTCAGGTGTCGAAGCGGGTGACGGAAGTGACACCGCAGCTTCAGCAGATGCAGGAAGAAATGACGAGTTGATTCATCTCTACCTCACAGGCCGCAGTATAGAGCGACTGAGACAGCGCTTCTCTAAGTATGTTGACAGGGAGTACATAACATTTCTGGAGTATGATGTGACGACGCCCTGCATACTTGAGGTGTCGGCGGACTATATAATCCACGGCGCCGGCAATGCAGTTCCGGGCAAAATGATGTCTCGGCCGGTAGATACCATGACAGCCAACATCTTCGGTACGGACGAGCTCCTCAGATATGCGGCCAGGGTTGGATCGAAGAGGCTGCTGTATATATCATCGAGTGAGGTTTACGGTCAGAAGGAGAGCATGGAGCCCTTCACGGAGTCGGAGTACGGATATGTGGACCTTCTGAGTGTCAGATCCTGCTATCCTGTGGCAAAGCGTGCGGCGGAAACACTGTGTGTATCGCATGGCGCACAAAATCATGTGAGTACAGTAATCGTAAGACCCGGACATATCTACGGACCTACAGCAACTGAGACCGACAATCGTATATCGGCGCAGTTTGCACATGATGCTGCGGCGGGGAAGGCTCTCGGACTTAAGAGCTCAGGTGCACAGATAAGGTCGTACTGCCACGTGCTCGACTGTGCGTCAGCTATCCTCTATGTGCTGATAAAGGGAGAAGACGCTGCTGCCTATAACATATCTAACAGCTCATCGATTATCTCTATCAGACAACTGACGGAGTACTATGCGGCTGCAGCAGGAGTACCTGTCACGGTAGGAGAGATGACCGAGGAGGAGAAGCGAAGCTTCAGCCCGTCAGACAATCTGTCACTTAACAGTGACAGACTCGAGGCACTCGGCTGGAGAGGTGTATTTGACGCAAGGAAGGGTACGAGCGATACCATTCGTGTGCTGAGAGACTGCATAGAGGACTGAAAGTTCACGCATTTATCACGCATTCGGAAGCCCGGAAGGCTTGACAATTATGTAAAATGAATGTTTAATAAATAAGTTACTGTAAATAGGTTTTATGGCGGAGGTTTTGGATGAGATTAAGAAAGTATGCTTTTATAGCACTGCTGAGTTTAACCCTTCCTGTGAACGTCATGGCGGCGGAGACAGCGACAGCTACCGATGCGACGGAGGAAGTCGTACAGGACGTCGGTGAGACAGAGGAGGTCGTACAGGACGCCGGTGAGACAGAGGAGGCTGATACGTCAGATGAGGAAGTGTCTGAGGACACAACCTATGATGCGTCATGCGAGGGTGTTGAGGCAGCGTCAGATGAGGCTGACACGGTCAGCAGCGCATCGGTCAAAACGGTCACTAAGACAAGTGCTGCAGCGACGAGTACGGTTGCTGAAACAAGCAGCACAGCATCAGTCAGTGATGAAGCGACTGACAGTGACAGGACAGCAGTTCAGATAAGCGATGAGGAGCTGGTAGTAGATACACCTGCTGTTATAGTGGATGAGATGGCCTACGGCACACTAAACGGCTGCAGCAAGGACTCATCCGGATGGATGTGCTACTTCAAGAACGGTTCCGTTGACACAAGCGTGAACGGCTTCGTGAAGACGTCAAGCGGCAGTTGGTACTACTTTGTATCCGGTAAGGCAAAGAAGGGACCTGCACTTTGTAAGAAGTCAGACAGTCTGCTCTGGTATATAGATTCAACAGGCTGCTATAACAGTAGGTTCACAGGCTTTGCAAGCTACAACAACACGGTATACTATGTTGAGAGCGGTCAGGTAACATTTAACAAGACAGGCGTATACAGGGGAACCGTGAGCGGTAAGCTTGAGTGTGGTACCGTGAGTGATATAGTCGGTGACTGGTATGTTATAAACAGCAAGGTGCTGGGTGAGGGTTACTTCTATACCTCCGGCGGCAAGACCTACTATGTAAATGAAGTCGGCGTCAAGGATGAAACTCTAACAGGAGCAGGTGAGGACGGTGACGGAAATGTAAAGTACGTCAATCAGGGTGTGGTTGACCTCAGCTATAGCGGCTTCGCTGCAAAGTCCGACGGTAAGACAGAGATATGGATTGAGAAAGGTATCGGCTCAAAGGAAACAAAGGCTGTAAAGGTCAGCGGTACATACTACGGCATAACAAAGGGCGTAAAGACCGGTAAGGCTAACGGACTCTATGATGACGACACAGACACACCGAAGTACTTCAAGTCGGGTAAGCTATATACGAGCTATAACGGCTTTGCAACCCTGACCGGCTCGGATACAGAGTACTGGGTTGAGAGCGGTAAGGCGTCAATAACAAACAAGGTTGTATATGACAGTAAGAAGAAGACGTACTACACTATAAAGAACGGTGTAAGGTGGTATGCGGTAACTAACAGCTCGATGGTAAGCTACACATGTATCTCACCGAACAAGACATCACCCAGGAACAACATTATAACGAGCATAACCATACATCATATGGCTTCTAATCTGTCCATAGAGTCGTGCGGAGCAGGCTTTGCAAACTCATCGAGACAGGCGTCATCAAACTATGCGATAGGCTCCGACGGACGTGTAGGACAGTATGTATATGAGTGGGATCGCTCGTGGTGCAGTGCCAATGCGGCAAATGATAATCACTCCATAACCATAGAGGTCGCAGATGATGTGATAGGAGATGATAACGGCAACGGATGGCACTCAAGCACTGCAGCCATCAATTCGCTCGTAAATCTCTGTGCGGATATATGCAGGAGAAATAACATTTCGTCACTTAACTATACAGGTACAGGAAGCGGTAATCTGAATAAGCACTGCGACTTCTGGTCAACGGCTTGTCCCGGTGATTATCTGAAGTCGCTTCTGCCGACCATAGCAGCAAGGGTAAATGCGCTGCTCGGATCGTCATAGTGTAGAAGGAATATAAGGCAGGCACATGGCTGAGAACAGAACTAAAACAACAGAAGGGGTACTGAAGGCAGCGGGTCTTCTTGTTGTATCTAATTTTCTGGCAAGCATACTCGGCTATGTGCGTTCTATCATCATATCGTCATACTTTGGTCTCGGTATCGAAAATGACGCCTATGTCGGCGCATTTACGATACCGGACTTTTTATATACGCTGCTTGTGGGCGGTGGTATAAGCGCGGCATTTATACCGGTGTTCAGTGCGTATATAGCGGAGAAGAACTATAAGGATGCATACAGGATGGGCAGTTCCATACTGAACCTTGTGGCTATATGCTCTATCATACTGTGTATAGTCGGTGAGGTGTTTACACCTCAGCTTCTGTCACTGATTATAGACTTCTCGAAGGGCGGTGAGCCGTTCTTTACGCTTACCGTGAAGCTCACCAGGATCATGTTCTTCCAGTGCTTCTTCATGTGTCTCGTAGGAATATGCATGGGCATACTTCAGTCCTATAAGGACTTCCTGCCGCCATCCATCGGCTCGGTGGTTTACAATATAACCATCATAACCGTAGGTCTCATACTGATGAAGCTCGGTCTCGGCATCGCAGGCTTCTCTATCGGTGTTGTGTGCGGCGCGGCAATACATCTTATCATTCAGCTTGTATCCATAAGTAAGAAGGGCTTCGAGTATCAGAGCGTCATAGATATGAAGCATGAGGGCGTACGCCGATTCCTGCATCTGTTCTGGCCCATGCTGCTGGGAGTATCGGTAACACAGCTGAACTCCATCGTTAACAAGTACTTCGGTTCATCAGTCGGACCGAGCATACTGTCGGCTATGCAGAACGCCATGAGCCTCATGCAGCTGCCGATTAACATATTCGGCTACTCCATAGCGATGTCGGTCTTCCCTACTATGATAGAGCACTATACACAGGGAAACGAGGAGGGCTACAAGGCAGACCTCTCCCTGGGACTCAGAAATGTTATCTTCATAACTCTGCCTGCGTCTGTGGGACTGATAGCACTCAGAGTACCGCTAGTAAGGGCACTCTACTATCAGGGTAACTTCACAGCAGAAAATGTAAATACACTGTCGATGCTGATACTGTTCTACTCCATAGGAATAGTCGGCTACTGCTGCAGACAGGTGCTGCTGCAGGGCTTCTACTCTATACAGGAGACAGCTATACCTGTCAGGATAAATATATTCATACTTGTGTTTAATGTCATACTCAGCTCGATATTTGTAAAGCTGTGGGAGGCAAACGGACTTGCTCTTGCATACTCACTTGCGGGTATCATGAGTATGTGCACACTTGCGTTCTTCCTGAGAAGACGTGTGGGTCAGCTGCATGGTAAGGAGGTTGTGATAACATTTCTAAAGAGCCTCATATCAGCGGCAGCGATGTTCGCAGTTATTACCGCTCTGATATATGTGATAGAGAAGTATATTCCCATGGAGAGAAAGCTGTATCAGCTTACTGAGCTTGGAGTGCTTCTGATAATCGGTGTGAGCGTGTACTTCCTGTTTACTACCATTCTTGGAATGAAGGAGCAGAGGGCTATCATGGGTATCCTGAAGAGGAAGCTCCACATAAGGAAGTCCGAGTAAAAAAACATTGACATTTGGTAGGTTGATAAATACAATGTTCTGATACATTCAGATGTGAGGATGATGTATATGAAGATCAGAGGAAAGAGATGTATGACGGTAGCCGCTGTAATCATGGCGGTGGCTGCGGCGGGACTTCACGTCAGTGCCGGCAGTGAGGTTATAAAGAGTAACATATATATAGAGGATGTCGATGTGTCGGGCATGAGCTACGATGAGGCAGTCAGTGCACTGAGTAGTCTGTCCGATGAGTATAAGAGCACAGGAGTCACACTTGAGAGTGCGTACGGTGACGTGACGGTATCTGCTGCAGAGCTTGGATATACAGATAATACGAGTGAGGTAGTGAAGGAAGCGCTGAACTATGGTCATACCGGAAATGTACTTGAGAGATATAAGGCTGAGGAGTCGCTGAAGACAGAGAAGGTTGTGCTTGAGGTTGAGCGTTCCATAGATATAACGCTCCTCGACAGCATCATAGAGGAGCAGTTGTCAGGTACGATATCAGGTAACTCAAGCTACAGTATAACACATAACGATGACGGTACAGTGAGCGTCAGCTCGTCGGGGCTCGGAGCCGGAACCATCGACTATACTGCAACTGCAGAGGTCGTATCGTCTCTGTTGTCAGAGGCGGAGCCGGGAGATAGTATATCTGCAAATCTGGTGGTTGAGGAAACAGGATCGGATGTAAGCACTATTACAGATCTTTTGGGAACATATACGACAAACTACAGCAGCTCATCAGGACGTATGACAAATATAGAGATAGCATCAAGCCGGGTTGACGGACATGTGGTTATGCCTGGAGAAACCATTTCCATATATTCATGTATAGCTCCGGTTGACTATGATAACGGATATCAGTCGGCTCATGTATATGTGGGAAGTAAGGTGTCGGATGATGTCGGCGGTGGTATATGTCAGGTGGCAAGTACCATCTACAATGCTGCACTTCGTGCGGAGATAGAGATAGCTGAGAGAATGTGTCACAGTCTTACTGTTTCGTATGTTCCTATATCTATGGATGCAGCACTTTCAAACGGATATCAGGATCTGAAGCTTAGGAATAATCTCGATAATCCGATATATATAGAGGTTACTACGTCAGGCGGATATCTTACTGCAAATATCTATGGTACTGAGTATAGACCGAGCAACAGAACGATATCATTTGACTCGTTTATCACTTCAACCATAGAGCCGGGGGAGGATATCCTGACAGAGGATAAGAGTTTGGCACCCGGCACACAGGTTGTTACATACGCCGGTCATAACGGCTATACGGCTGAGATGTGGAAGTATGTGTATGTAGATGGTGAGCTAACCGATTCAATCAGGATAAATACAAGCACGTATATAGCGGCGGCAAGAGAAGTCTCGGTGAATACCGATCAGCCGGTAACAGAGGCTGCGACAGAAGTGTCAACTGAAGCAGAAACTGAGGCAGAAACTGAAGCAGAAACTGAAGCTTCGGAGGAAGCAACTGAGGCGGCGACCGAGGCAGTGACGGAGGAGACAACAACCGAAGCTACGACTGAAGCTACAGCTGCAACTGAAACCACAACGGAAGATACGACTGTTACTGAGGCTGTGACAGAAGCAGTCACTGAAGCGGCGACGGAGGCACAGTCCACCGAGGGCTCTGAGGAGAGTACGGGAGAGTAATATATAAGAAAGAGAGAGACAGAGATGGAAGAGATATACAATGCAGGAAATGCAGATATAAGTAATATAAAGACTGTTGAGGGAGCTGTTGCTGAGGATAAGCAGTGTGACTATACACAGAGCTGTGACAACAATAAGGATAAGGTATACGGCGGTATACCTGAGAAGCCGGATGCAAGTACTCTTAATGTTGATGAGGACGGTATCAAGGAGTATGTTAACAAGGATATGCTGATAGGGGATATTATAGCGTGGTATCCGGATGCAGCGCTTGTGCTGATGAGGTGCGGTATGCACTGCATCACATGTGGTATATCACAGTTCGAGACACTCGACCAGGCGTGCCAGGTGCATGGGCTTGAGACAGATGATGTTGCGAAGGTTGTAAACGATTTCCTGACGCAGACGCTTGGATAAAGGTGTAGCGGGTGACGGAAGGTGTCGAGATATTGTGCGGACTATAGAAAGAAGGGGATTGCCGTGAGGCAATCCCCTTCTTTCTATCCTAAAAAGTATACTTTTTAGTACAGTAGTACGTTCGCTCGGGGGACCCCTGCTGGGCGCATTCCCCTCCCTCGCAGAAAATGCTCACTCGGGAAACGGCCCGCAGCCCTCCGTCGCTCACTTATGCTATGTGTCCTTGCGGTGCGCAGTCAGAAACCGCATAAAAAAGGGCATGTACCGTTTGCACGAGCGGACTGTAAGGAGACGTTGGTGCTTAGTGATAGCCAAGCCATAGGCGAAGGCTGAACTTAGCACCGCTACGTCGACGCCCAAGCCGAATCAGGCCGTTACCTGCGTAGCAGGTCACGGCTCCGTGCAGAGCACGGATGCAATCTGCGAAGCAGATTCTTTCTGCAAGCGCAGCGCAGCAGAAACTGCGATACGCAGTATCGCAGGCACAGAGGCGGGTCCGCGACGCAACGCGTGCATGCCCTATGCGGTTCTGACGTCCGAACGAGATATCCGCAAAACTATACTTTGCCGGATGAATTTAGTTCTTGGAGTTCGCATCATTTGTGGAGATGCCTTCCTCACCCGGTGTATAGTCAAATGTAATCTCGATAGTCTCTACATTTCCGAGGGTTGCCTGGTCGAGGATGCATGCGCTGCAGCCTATCAGACCGCCTGCGGCGGTTCTTGCATCGTCGGGAATCTCGCTTACCCACTCGTTGTAGAGGTTTGTTCTGGTGCAGAGTCCGTCGTCAGATGCGGTGTAGTTTCTGCCGACAGCCTTGTACTCCTCACCGTTTACAAGAATTTCCTTGATAGTAATGATATATCCGGGGAAGAGCTCCTCGCCGTTTGCTATACCGATTGCCGAGAAGGCTGTGCTCTGTGAGTAGCCTGCATATGTTCCCGTAAAGTCGAGTGCTACAGTATATGTACCCTCACCTGTTATCTCTACATCAGTAGCAACAAGCCCGTCTGTTGTTGTATCGGGATCGTAGGTATCGCCTACGCTGTAAACGATGTTCCAGTCCTGTGAATCCCACATAATCCATGCTACTGCATTTCCATCACCGGCAAGCAGGGAAGCTGTGCTGTATGACTCGGGAGCTGCCTCAAGTGCCGACTGCAGATAGCTTATGGCACTGCTTCTGAGCTCGTCTGAGGATACGCTGTCTACGCTGTTTGAGGTGAAGCATGCGGCTACATCTGCGTCATAGACCTCGTGGGTTTCCTTGCTGATTATATTTCCTGTGTTCCATACGACAGGGCAGTAGTCATAGAGACTGCAAAGCTTGAAGAAGCTTTCGTACCAGAGTGTGGTATTCGGCTTTGCTGTGCCGTCTGATGAGGGCATAACTCCGCACTCGCCGATTATAACTCCATAGCCTGCTTCTGAATATACAGAGAGGTTTGTGAGAAGAGTTATCATCTCCTCGTAGTTCTTGATGGTTCCCCATGTTGCGCCGCCGCCGGTGCCACAGTAGCTCCAGGGTGTGTAGTAGTGAACTGAGAGCAGCAGCTTGTCGGTGCCGTTTGCATCGGTATCGGTGGGCATGCTCCATCTTGCGTCAAGTGTCTGTGTGATATCTGTGCCGTAGCCGGGTATAAGCAGGAAACGGCTCTCGTTGTTGCCGCCTGTGCTTCTGACGGTATCGACAAATGTCTGGTTTATCTCGAGTGCCTTGGCATAACACTCATCCTTACTGAGTGTTGCGCCCTCGCCTACGAAGTCATTATCGATGTCGTTAAGTCTGTCACCGATTTCCTCGTTGGCACCCTCGAAGACGAGTCTCAGGTCATAGTCCTTGTAGTACTCAGCAATCTGCGTCCACATGGAGATGTACATTTCCATGGCAGCCTCCTGCTTCGCCTCGTCGGCTGAGCCGAAGAGACCGTACCAGCCACCGTCCCAGTGGTCGTTGATTACAACATACATGCCGGCATTATATGCGTAGTCGATTATTTCACCGACTCTCGCAAGGTATGCCTCATCTATCGTATAGTCGCCATCCTCGTAGTGCATGGTATTGGTCCATGCTACAGGGATACGGATAGTTGTGAAGCCTGCGGCAGCCATATCGTCTATCATCTCCTGTGTTGTCACAGGCTGTCCCCAGTATGTCTCGTAAAATGTTACGTCATTTCCGAGGATTGAGTCGTGGTCGTTGTTAGTGGCCTCCATCGTATTGCCGAGGTTGATTCCGTTTCCGAGCAGTGCAGCAAACTCACGTGAGTTAAGTGATGCGAGGTCATCTGACGAAACCTCTGATGCGGAGACTGTTGTGACATTTAGATTCAGCTCGTCCTCAACATTGCCGTCGTAGCTGCCGACTCCGATACCATCAGCTGCATCAGTTGCTGAGGCATCTGCTGCAGAGTCAGTGCTGTCGTCTGCAGCTTCCTCGGTGGACACCTCATCAGTGGATGTCTCATCGGCGGACGCTTCTTCAGTGGTCGCCTCATCTGCAGACGTTTCTTCAGTTGTGGCTTCCTCCGTGGTGTCCTCCTGAACCGTGGATGCGCTGTCCTGACTCGCGGTGTCTGCTCCTGAGCATCCGGCCGCCGTGCACATGACAGCCGCAAGGATGAGCGCCGTGATACTTCTCTTTAATCTTATCATATTATATCGCTCCTTCTTCGGGAACCTGAGTTCCCGGATATTTCAGTATTTTTACACAATACTTATTCCATATTCTTATAAGTCCTCAGTATAGGTGCATTTGAAATCAGTAAATGTACCGGTCACATGTCCCTCAGCGAAGAGACCGAGCATGACGCCTGTGAAACCGCCATCAACCTCGCTGCTGAGATACTTGGTGCGTCCGGAACCGAGGCAGATTTCCTTGCCGCCGGCGTCCTTCACATAGAAGGTGTAGGTGTCATGTGTCCCCCTGCATATGAGCGTTACTTCGCCGTCATCCTTGAGATTTATCTTCTTCTCAATATGCTTTATACCGCCGATATTCAGTCTCAGTATGGCATGACCGTTACTTGATATGGCCAGGTCGTAGTGCTCGTTTTCATTGAGATATACAGTGATTCCGGTACAGGACCAGGACTTGACTACATCCAGCAGTCTCTCGCCCTTGCGCGGCAGTGCAATCGAAGCATTTACATTTACACTAAGCTCGAAGTTATACTCCTTCTGGCGTATGCCTATAAATGTAGGCGAGGCGACGTCTTCAAGCGTCACACTGCTGCCTGTAAGGGCGACACTGTCCGGACTAAATACATAGTTACTCTTGTCCGGAATTCTGAGATGCACCCAGTCATTATCCCATGAGGTGGTCTCGAAGGATTCAACATTTCTGCGTAGCTGTGTGCTGTCTATAGGTATGTCATACTCGAAGTCGGTTGTTCCGTCGCCGACAGTGAACCAGCCGTCATCACCGAACTTAGCGGGTGTGAGAAATGTCTCGCGGCCGAGACTGTGATATGCCATCCACTCGCCCTGCTGTCTGAAGCCGAGGCTTACCATATACCAGTTGCCGTCTGGACCCTCTATCAGATCGCCGTGACCGATGCCCTGGATGATAAACGGAGCCTTGTTTCTGTTGGTAAGTACGGGATTATGAGGATAGTCCTCGAAGGGACCCCATACGGAGGTGCCTCTTGCGTATGTTATCATGTGACCGTACTCTGTGCCGCCCTCGGCAGCCATGATGTAGTAGTAGTCACCTATCCTATACATATGAGGACTTTCGAGATATCTGCCGCCGGAGCCCTGCCAGATACACTTTGTCTCTGACAGCTTCTCGCCGGTCGTGACATTTATCTCACACTGCATGATACCGCCGCGGCCGTCCTCAGCTACACCGTTACTTATGAAGTAGCAGTGTACTGTGCCGTCCTCATCGGTATCGAAGAGAAGCGACGGATCGATGCCCTCCTGGTCGACAACTATAGGCTCGGACCACTCACCGTAGATATCGTCTGTGTAAACGTAGAAGTTCTCGGCGGTGGAGTTGTTGTTGGTAACCATGTAGAAGCGACCTGCGTGCTCCCTTATGGTCGGTGCGAATACACCGCCTGATGAACGTACGCCCTCGAGCATTACCTGCTCTGGACCGGTCAGTACGTGACCTACCTGCTTATAGTTTACCAGATCCTCAGACTCGAATACGGGCACTCCGGGGAAGTACTGAAATGAACTCGTAACCAGGTAGTACTTGCCTGTTACTGAGCTGCGGCAAATACTCGGATCCGGGTAGAAGCCGCGAACTACGGGATTTCTGTATTTCATAGCTTTGTGCTGTCATCACTCACTGACGGGATTGTCCACGGACGGATATGATGACTGTCTCCTTTCTGTTATACTTTTTCTTTTATTCCAGTATGTTTTTCTGCCTGTGTTTTCATGATTTTATACTCTGTAGGAAAGACCTTCTACACGGATGGCGATTTACTCAAATACAGTACACATCACAGAGGTGTTACGAATGCCGTACTCACCGTTAATGATTTTCTCTCCCCAGTCGGGTGTGAGCTCTGAACCTGCCCAATCGACAGTAAGGTCGAGTATATCTGTCTCCTCACCGCTGCATTTCCAACACCAGGGCAGATATCCGATACCCTGTTCAGTACAGTACTGTATGATATAGTCCTCGTCCACATCACCCCAGTCGTCTTCGCAGCCGAACTCACCGACACATACGGCAAGTCCCCGGTCACGTGCGTCCGTGAGAAGAGACTCTATATGCTCCTGCTCACCTCCGGCTACGCTATACATGTGGATGGAGAACATGGTATTTCCGTCGGGGTCAGAGGCAAGTACCTCGGCTCCCTTCTCAGCGATAGCTTCACCGTATTGTCCCCATCCGGGAGCATCAACCATTATCAGATTCTCAATGCCTGCCTCGCGCAGCTGCGGGATTACCGTGCAGTAGCCCTCTGCCCAGGTGTCAGCATCGTTATCGCCGACCCACTCATTTGCTATGTTCAGGATGACATAGTCCTCGTAGCCAATCAGCGCCTCCTTATGCCATATCCAGAAGTTTGTGGCTGACTGAATGGCATCTATGTCGTTATAGCCGGTTGCGTCATGCACCTCGAGGATACAGATCATATTTCTCTCCATGCAGTAGCCGATAAGTCTCTGCATACCCTTTGTGGTGTCTGCAGTCCACTGTACGCCGTCGGCGCATACGATTCTGACGGTATTTGCACCTGTTGCTGCGATGGCATCAAGTGCCGTGATATCCTGACCGCTGAACCATGAGTGAGTATGATTTATGCCTCTCATGACAAATGGATTACCATTCGCATCCATTATCTCTGTACCGTCCACATAGAAGCCAACCTCGCCGACAGCTTCGTCGGAGACGGATGTGTCGCTGTTGTCAGAGGACGCACCGTCATCTGTGCTGTCAGCTGCATCATCTGTAGCGATGCCGTCTGATGAACTATCACTATCTGCAGTATTATCAGCTGCTGAGTTATCGGCAGAGCTGTCATCAGAAGCCTCTTCAATTGTAGAGTTTGTATCGGCTGTCTCACTCGATACAGAGCTGTCAGTCCCGCAGCCACACGTAAGTGCCGATAGTATAAGCAGCATAACGATATAAATGGCGCAGCTTCGCCATATAGATTTAATACCGGAAAGATTACCCATATTTTGTCACCCCTAAGTTACATTTTGCGGTGTGATACCGTAACCGACATTTTAGCATAAATGCGCACTTATGTAATTAAAAATATAATGTGCATATGCAGGTGGCATATGGTAGATTTGAGAGGTGGCATGTGTAAGTGGATTTAAGGAAGTAAGGCGTAAATGCCTTAGCATAGACAAGGGTACCAGATATGACATTTATTATAAAACGGGAGGCAGCAAGCTATGTATGATATGAAACCGTACCTGGATAGGATAGATAGGGTAATCGAGCAGGGACCGTATAAGGATACTTGGGAGTCTCTGTCTGGGTGGCGTGCACCGGAGTGGTTCGGCGGTGCGAAGCTCGGAATATTCACACACTGGGGACTCTACTCTGTACCCGAGGCCACAAATGAGTGGTACTCGCGGAATATGTATATACAGGGTATGCCGGCGTTCGAGCATCATGTGAAGACCTATGGCACACAGGACAGGTTTGGCTATAAGGATTTTATACCGATGTTTACGGCTGAGGGCTTCGACCCTGAGGAGTGGATTCGGCTCTTCAAGGCTGCAGGTGCAAGATATATCTGTCCGGTCGCCGAGCACCATGACGGCTTCCAGATGTATGACAGTGAGATAAGCGACTGGAATACTGTAAAAATGGGACCTCACCGCGACATAATAGGTGAGATTAAGGCGGCTGCAGAGGCGGAGGGGATGACATTTTGCACTTCGTCGCACAGAGCAGAACACTGGTGGTTTATGAGTCACGGACGGGAGTTCGAGAGTGATGTGAAGGACCCGATGCAGAGGGGCGACTTCTACTGGCCGGCGATGCCGGAGCCGGATAATATGGACCTCTTCAGTGAGCCGTATCCGACTGATGAGTACCTGTCAGACTGGCTTGTGAGAACATGTGAGATTATAGATAAGTACAGACCTGCGTTCCTGTACTTTGATTGGTGGCTGCAGCATGATGCCTTCAGACCTTACATGAAGAAGCTCGCTGCATACTACTATAACAGAGGACTTGAGTGGGGTAAGCCCACGGCAATATGCTATAAGTACGATGGTATGTCCTTCGGTACCGGAATCGTGGAGGTGGAGAGGGGCGGCTTCGCGGATACGAAGGCATTTACGTGGCAGACGGATACTGCGGTTGCGAGAAACTCGTGGTGCTACACGGATAGCCTGGAATATAAGTCGTCACGTGAGATTATCTGCACACTTATCGATGTGGTGAGTAAGGGTGGTAATCTGCTGCTTAATATCGGACCGCGTGCGGATGGTTCTATCGGCGAGGTAGAGAGGAAGATACTCGGCGATATGGCTGACTGGATAGCCGTAAACGGTGAGGGCATATATGACTCTAAGGTTTGGCGTACCTGTAAGGAGGGACCGACCGTAGATGTGGAGGGCCACTTCGGCGACCAGACCGAGAAGGACTATACGGCTGAGGATTACAGGTTTACGGCGGCAAGAGGATGCATCTATGCATTTGCCATGAAATGCCCGGAGGACGGTACATTTTTGATAAAATCCTTCGCAGATGCGGGCACGCAGGAGGGAGTCGGCTTCCATGGAATAATCGACGGTGTGAAGATACTTGGTTTCGACGAGAGCCCGGCGTGGGAGATTATACCGAAGGGGCTGCTTGTGAGGAGCGACAAGGTAACGAGTGAGATGCCGGTGGGCATTAAAATTATAACAAGGTAAGCTGACACAGGAGTGATTTGTAAAATATGAACAAATGATTGTTGAAATAAGACACTGTTGTTGGTATAATTTCTAAGATATTCTGCAAAAGGCAGATATTTACTCATTTTAAAGAATATTAGAGAAGGAGGGTTTTTAGATGAGTAAGGCTCTTAAGAGAATCGTCGTAGCTGTACTCGCTGTAGCACTTGTGCTTTGTGCAGTTCCTGCCGGTGCAGGTTCAACAGTTAAGGCTGCAGAGTACGACGGAGACATCGAGGTTTATATAGGCTTCGGTGGTGATGTAGCAGAGGAGAATGACTGGGGTTACCAGTTTAACGATCCCAACAATGCAGGAAATGCAGGAGATATAGTAGCTGAGACAGCAACCGCAAAGGTTGGTGATACAGTTACAGTATCACTTACATTCCCGTCAGCAGTAGTTAATACATGGTGGATGGCACCTGTTCTGGTCGCTGAGAATGTTTCAAATGTAGATGCTGAGGTATCACTTAAGATAGACGGTGCTGATGTCGAGATAGACGCAGCGGCAGGAGATGCTTGGTGGTACGAGGCAACAGGCGATTACACAGATACTCAGGCAATTCGTCTCTATGGCGGATTCAATGAGTGGGGAACACAGTACATCGCTGAGCCTTCAGGCTTCACAACAGTTGAGTACACAATCACTATCAACTCAGTAGAGGTTAGTGATGGTGAGGCAGCAGCAGTTGAATCTGCAGAGTTTGACGGCGAGGCTGAGGTTTACATCGGCTTCGGCGGTGACGTAGCAGAAGAGAATGACTGGGGATATCAGTTCAATGATCCCAACAATGCAGGAAATGCAGGAGATATAGTAGCTGAGACAGCAACCGCAAAGGTTGGCGATACAGTTACAGTATCACTTACATTCCCGTCAGCAGTAGTTAATACATGGTGGATGGCACCTGTAGTCGTAGCTGAGGGCGTTACAGACCTCGATGCAACAGTTAGTCTTAAGATAGACGGAGCTGATGTCGAGATAGACGCAGCAGCAGGCGATGCATGGTGGTATGAGGCAACAGGTGATTACACAGATACACAGGCAGTTCGTCTTTACGGCGGATTCAATGAGTGGGGAACACAGTATATCGCTGAGCCTTCAGGCTTCACAACAGTTGAGTATACAATCACAATCAACAGCATGATGGTAGGCAGTGCCGCATCTGCAACAGATGCTGAGGAAGCATCAGAGGAGACAGTTGGTGAGGTTGACCTTGACGGAACCTATAATGCGTACCTTCTTATCCAGACACCGAAGTGGTCATTCAGAAATGCTTATGATGAGCAGTTCTATGGATACAACGGTGAGAATGGTTCAGAGTTCTTCAACCAGATAACAGGTTGGACAGATGACGGAGAGGCTTTCGCTGTTCCTTGTACACTTAAGGATGCTGAGATTACCGGTAACGGTACATACACAGTAGGTGCTTACGATATAGAGTGGGCAGATGATGAGTTCGATACATCACAGGGTAACGATCAGCTTCTTAATCAGATAGCTATATCAACAGATATCCCTAACACAGGTGATATCACAATCAGCGATGTATCACTTAAGATAGACGGTTCTACAGTATCTCTTTCAGCTGCAGGAGCTATACCTAATGAGGAGTCAGTAAACTACCTTCAGATTATGCTTCTTAACATCTGGAATGAGGATACAGGTTCTATCGGATACTTCAATACACCTTTCTCAAGCATAGAGATAACATTTACAGTAAGCGGCTTCAACTATGATAATGAGGCAGCAGCTGAGGAGGAGACTGAGGAGGCTACGGAAGAGGCTACTGAGTCATCCGACGATACTGCAGCAGCTGAGGAGACAACCGAGGCGGCAGCTGAGGAGTCATCAGGACTCAGCGGTGGTGCCATCGCCGGTATAATCGCTGCAATCGTAGCAGTTATCGCAGTTGTTACAGGCGTAGCTGTAGGTAAGAAAAAGAAGGACAATTAATCATAACGGACATCAGTAACCGTTAATAAACCTTGAGAGTTTGGGCGGTATGCAGAGTCATGCATACCGCCTGTTCTTGAGGATTTACAGAGGATGCCGCTGCGTATATGTGTCATATGGATAGGGGGGTATGTATGACAAGATATGCAATGTGCAGAGACTCTGCTGTAAATGTTCAAGACTATACAACATCATATGGAGAAGGGAGTGGGATAATGTCTAAGAACAGTAAAACCTCAGACAAGAATCATAAGAGCATGGTAGAGGATGTTATGGACAGTGCTGAGGCTACGGGGCTTGCTGCTAATGAGCAGGAAGCACGTAATCAAGCTAAAGAACAGGCAAAGCCTACGGTGGATGATGTCGAAGGAAGTGGGGAGATCTACGAGGATGCAGACGAGAGGGCACGTTCGTATGCCAGAGCTGCGAAGGAAATCGAAGATACACCTGTCAAGCTTGCAGAGAAGGTGAAGCAGAAGGAACTGGGGGGAGTCTTCTATGCGGTGGCAAGAGTTGCCACGCTTCTTATGTTTTTCCTCATGTTTATACCTGATGTAAGTCCTACTAAGATGAGTGAGTTGATAAGCGGAAATCTGTCGCTCTTTACGGCGGGAGTATCTTATAGCAGTCTTATATCGGATGTAGGTCGAGGCTTCAGACGAGGCTGGGTAAGTGAGTCAAACTTTCAGCTGCTGTTTGCAGCTTCAATAATCACCATGATAGCTATAGTTGCGATATCTGTTGCTGCATGTCTGTCACTCGGAAACAGCAAGTGTAAGAGGCTTTCGTTTGTCATCACACTTATCGGTTCGATAGCTGCCGGTGCAGGACTTGTAATGATGTATGTGGCTTACACTATGTTTGCTGCTGAGGAGAATCAGGACAAGGTCGGAGCATCATTTCCTACCGGAATCATAGTATTTGCGGTGCTTGCAGTTATCGTACTTATATGCAATATCATAGCAATCACAAGAGTTCCGAAGCCTGCGGCAGATGAGAGGTTTGAGATGGAAGCTCAGTACAAGCTCTTCGTTATGTTCATCCCGTTTGCTATGCTGGCATTTGTATTCTGCTACCTCCCGCTCTGGGGCTGGAGATACGCATTCTTTGACTACAAGGCAGGAGATACACTTTCTATGGATAAGTGGGTTGGACTCAAGTGGTTCAAGTATCTCTTCCAGAATGATGCTACAAAGCGTGATATAGTCAGAGTTCTGAGAAACACTCTTGCCATGTCGTTCCTGGGTATTGCGACAAGTTGGGTTCCACTTGCCTTTGCGGTATTCCTTACAGAGCTTCCGGGCAAGACATTTAAGAGGATAGTTCAGACTATCACGACAGTACCTAACTTCATAAGCTGGATACTTGTATATACGATAGCGCTTGCCATCTTCTCAACAGACGGTTTCGTAAATACCATGCTTACAAACATGGGTAATCCTTCAAACACAAACTACCTCATGAGTGATGAGCATACATGGCTCAAGATGCTTGCGTGGGGACTGTGGAAGGGAGTCGGCTGGAGTGCCATCATCTATATCGCGGGTATATCCGGTATAGACAGACAGCTCTACGAGGCTGCAACCGTTGATGGTGCCGGAAGATTCCAGCGTATATGGCACGTAACACTGCCGGGACTTATACCGACGTATATGGTTATGCTGCTCATGTCCGTTGCAGGTATGCTGAGTAATGGTCTCGATCAGTACCTCGTTTTCTCGAATGCAAAGAACAGTGCACACATGGAGGTCCTTGACCTCTATGTATACAACCTGGGATTTGCAGGAGGAAGTATACCGCTGTCGACGGTTATAGGTATGGCAAAGTCGATTATATCTGTCGCACTGCTCTTTATGGCGAACTCCATATCGAAGCTTGTGAGACATGAGAGTATAGTATAAAGGAGGTGTGAGACATGGCGAGTACAGCAAAAACAGCTAAGAATCCCAAGAAGAATAAAAAAGGCGTCATCGAAGTCAGAACACCTCAGGGAGATAAGATATATATAGACAGCAAGAGTGCAAAGCATAAGTATACCGGTAAGGACATACTGTTCTTCATCATAGACTATGCATTCTTCATAGTATTTACGATATCGTGCTTCTTCCCGTTCTACTATCTGTTTATAAACACAATATCGGATGCGGGGCTGGTAACCAGCGGACTTATAAACTTCTATCCGAGAGGGCTGAATATCAATAACTACTTGGCTCTCAAAAATGTTAACGACCTCGGTACATCGATGTGGGTCTCCGTGGCACGTACGATACTCGGAACTGCACTCATGGTTGCAGCATCGGGCTTTGTCGGATACCTGATGACAAAGAACGAGATGTGGCACAAGAAGTTCTGGTACAGGTTCCTGGTTATAACCATGTACTTCAACGCAGGTCTTATACCGTGGTACCTGAACATGAGTATGCTGGGACTTACGAACCGTTTCGCAGCATATATCATTCCCGGTATAGTTGCACCGTATAACATCATACTTGTTAAGACGTATATCGAGTCAATACCTGCCGAGCTTGAGGAGAGCGCCTTCCTGGATGGTGCCTCATATATGAAGGTATTTACGAAGATTGTCTGGCCGCTGAGTAAGCCGATACTTGCTACGATAGCGATATTCGGTGCGGTGGGTAACTGGAACTCCTTCCAGGATTCACTTATACTCATGCCGAATGCCCCGGAGCTCTTCACTCTGCAGCACAGACTGTATACGTATCTTACTACAACATCGAACCTTGCACAGATGATGAACTCGTCAGGCGGTGGTGGAGTGGCTCTCGACTACGCAAGCAACGGTCTCATCATTAAATATACTATATCTATGGTATCGATTATCCCGATACTTATGGTATATCCCTTCATGCAGAGATACTTCGAGGAGGGTATCATGCTTGGAGCTGTTAAGGGTTAATATATAAAGGTTAACAAGATTAACAAAAGGTAAATAGGAGGGTTTACAATGGTAAAAAAGAAGTTTGTGAAGAAGGCTCTGAAGAGAGTAGGCGCTCTCGCACTCAGTGCTGCGTTTATGGTGAGCAGTCTGGCTGGCTGCGGTTCGAGTTCAGACTCGGATTCATCGACATCGTCAAGTGATGATCCGATTACCATAACGGTGTTCAGCCAGAGAGCTAACTACTCAGGTGAGCAGATAGGCTGGTCTGCTAAGGTGCTTAAGGATAAGTTCAACGTAGTACTGAACATAGTCCCGAATGGTGACGGAGTTTTCGATACACGTATGGAGTCAGGAGACCTCGGAGATATCGTAATCTTCGGTTCTGAGCCGGACTATATAACAGCTATGAATGCAGGACTTCTCTTCGACTGGGAGGAGGATGATACACTTGCTGACTGCGGTTCCTATATACAGGAGAATATGTATTACAATCTTGAAAGAAACCGTGACATAGCAGAGAGTGAGACAGGAGAGGCTAAGATATACGGTCTCGGTTATGAGTGTGCTACAAGTAGTGAGGATGTTCAGTTCTCACTGTATACATGGGATATAAGATGGGATCTCTATAAGGAACTTGGATATCCCGAAATAAATGACCTCGATGACTTCGTTGAGGTTATGAAGCAGATGAAGGAGATTTGTCCTACTGATGAGGCAGGTAAGCCCACATATGCGGTTTCCATGTGGCCCGACTGGGACGGTAACATGGTAATGTACGTAAAGGCTACTGCTACAGCTTACTACGGATA
>Ga0065708_1002414_pt1 | contig 93105 bp, 112 predicted proteins | sample Hoacrofraction12_2_FD_59095 | JGI IMG/M metagenome (GOLD analysis project Ga0065708, IMG submission 59095) | Hoatzin crop microbial communities from Cojedes, Venezuela, sample from fiber fraction 12 v1 | ecosystem: Host-associated > Birds > Digestive system > Esophagus > Crop | place... | reverse complement strand
AAGACGGGCAAAAATTCTGAAAAATGTCATAAAAATACGAAAGTCGGCAGAAAAATATCGGCGTAAGCCGAAAAAGGGTGGGTGGGTGGGGCACAAAAAATCTCCGAAGCGGAATGCTCCGGAGATTTTTTTAGTTTATAATGATAATTAGAGAATGCTTTTTAGTTCNTACAGTTTGGTGGAGTTGGAGCCNTTTATTAATATAAGGTGGTTTTCTACTGTTTCTTGTTTCAGGCGGTCCTTGACTTGTTGGACGTCGTCGAAACAGGTGACGTGGCTGTTTGCGGCTTTCTTAAACTCNTCNCCGACNAACCATACCTTGTCGAAATGACTGTCTGTGACGTANTGCACCACCTTCTGATGTTCCTCCATGCTGCTCTCGCCCAACTCTTTCATGTCACCGAGAATCACCATCTTCTTGTTGGCCTCTATGCCACGGAAATTCTTCAGCGCAGCCATCATGCTCGTGGGGTTGGCGTTATATGCGTCAACGATAAGCGTGTTATGCGCGGTCTTCTCCAGTTCCGAGCGGTTGTTGGTGGGAACGTAGCTGTTGAGCGCGTGCGTCACCTGTGCCGCCGTAACATCAAAGAAGGTTCCCACGCAGGCTGCTGCCAACATATTATATATATTGTATGAACCGATGAGGTGACTGTCGANNATATTCTCCTCACCCTGTGCCGTCTTCCATCTGATATGGAGCAGTGGGTCGCATNTTACNACGCAGCCNTCTACCAACGGCAGTATATCGTTATACCTCTCATCTCCTTCCACGTGATAACATATCTTCTCCAGACCGTCGCTGATGCTCATCAGGTTGCTGTCACCGCTGTTGATAAAGATCTTTGAGTCTGATTTCGTTCTCAGATAGTCATACAGTTCCCCTTTGGTATGCAGCACCCCCTCAAAGGAACCGAAACCCTGCAGGTGTGCCTTACCTACGTTGGTNATGATGCCGTAGTCGGGTTCGATGATATCCACGAGNATCTTNATNTCNCCGGGATGTGACGCTCCTGCCTCCACTACGGCTATGTCGTGGTCGGCAGTCAGNGTCAGCAATGTCTTAGGTACCCCGATCTCGTTGTTCAGGTTACCCTGTGTCGACATCACGTTATATTTCTCTTTCAGTACCGCCGTAAGCANCTCTTTCGTCGTCGTCTTNCCGTTGGTACCTGTGACGCAGATGATCTTCGTTCCCAACTGCATGCGGTGGTAGTGTGCCAACTGCTGCAGAGTCTTCAGTACATCATCCACAAGTATCGTCTTCTCGCTTGTGGCATACTCTTTTTCGTCCACTANGGCGTATGNNCAGCCTTTGTCTAGTGCCGCCTGTGCGAATNTGTTACCATCGAACGANGCCCCCTTCAGGGCGAAAAACAGTGAGCCGGCAGGACAATCACGACTGTCAGTAGTTATTCTCTCACACTGTTTGAATATCTTGTATAGTTCAGAAACTTTCATAAACCTAATGATTAAAAAAAGCGGCATACGCCGCTTTTTTTCAATTATCCATTATCCATTATCAACTATCAATTATCTTTTATGCTTTTTCCCATTACTAGGTATGCAACAGGAGCAGCGATAAAGATAGAGCTCAGGGTACCTACGATAACACCGAGGCTCATTGCGAATGAGAAGCTGCGGATGCTCTCTCCACCGAGGAAGAAGATACAGAGCAGCACGAGCAATGTGGTACCTGATGTATTTACGGTACGTGCCAACGTAGCGTTTACGGCACCGTTGAACAGTCCCTGTATATCACCCTTCTTAGCATTTCTGCCCTTCAGGTGGAACATCTCACGTACACGGTCGAAGACCACCACCTTATCGTTGATAGAGTAACCTACCACCGTCAGGATAGCACCGATGAACGTCTGGTCTATCTCCAGAGAGAACGGTACGATACCCCACAGGAGTGAGAAGAAACCGATAACCACGATAGTATCTATCGTCAACGCTACCACAGAACCTACAGAGTAAGCCACGTTGCGGAAGCGGATGAGGATATATATGAAGATGGCGATGATGGCCAATACCACGCTGATGATAGCGCCGTGTGTGATATCCTTAGCCACAGAAGGACCTACCTTACTACTGCTTATGATAGAACCTCCCTGACGGATATCGGGGTTCTTGAAGGCCTTAACGTCGGTCTGTGTCACCATACCCTTTGCAGAGAGTGCCTTGAAGAGAATCTCCTCAGCCTCATCGTCAACAGTAGGATCGTTAGACTCTATCTTGTAGTTGGTAGAGATACGCATTGTCTTATGGTCGGTACCCAAAGCGATAGCACCTACGTTGCTTCCAGGGAAGGCGTCGGCGAGAGCTTCGCGAACCTCCTCAGGCTCCGTAGCTTTCTCCAGTACCACTACATAGTTACGACCACCCGTGAAGTCGATACTCTTAGAAAGACCTCTTGTGAAGAAGCTTACGAGGAATACCGCTACGAGGATAGCTACGATAGTGAAGCTCTTCTTGTACATTCCCATGAAGTTGTAGTTGCAGTTCTGCATCAGGTTCTTAGAGAATCCTGTGGTGAATGTAAGGTCGAGCCACTTGTCACGGTTCATCTGATGTTCGTACACGATACGTGTTAGGAACACAGCGGTAAAGAACGATATACAGATACCGATGATCCATGTCGTTGCGAAACCTCTGATAGGACCTGTACCGAAGACATACAGGATGATACCCGTTATGATTGATGTCACGTTAGAGTCGAAGATAGCTGAGAACGCATTAGAGTATCCTGCGTTGAGTGCCTCTTTGGCACCCTTACCTGCACGGAGCTCCTCCTTGATACGCTCGTATATAAGCACGTTAGCATCCACGGCAGTACCCAGTGACAACACGATACCCGCGATACCCGGCATCGTCAGTGCCGCCTGGAACGACGTCAGGATACCCAAGGTGAAGAACAAGTTGAGTATCAGCGCGCAGTTGGCGAGCATACCCGGAATGAAGTTATACAGTACCACCATATATATCATCAGGAGCACGAAGGCGATGATGAATGATATGAATCCCTGCTGTATAGACTGAGCACCGAGTGACGGTCCTACCACCTCTTCCTGTACGATACGTGTAGGAGCCGGCATCTTACCTGATTTCAGTGTGTTGGCCAAGTCCTTAGTATCCTCGATAGTGAAGTTACCCGTTATCTGACTGTTACCGCCGTCGATCTCTGAGTTTACTCGTGGTGAACTGTACACGGCACCGTCGAGAACGATAGCTATCGCCTTACCGATGTTGGCCTTTGTCATCTGTGCCCATCTACGAGCACCGTCGGAGTTCATCTGCATGCTCACACACGGTTGTCCGAACTGTGAGAACTCATCTTTTGCGTCGGTGATGACGTCACCCTCTAGTGGAGCGCGACCGTTAGACTGTGTTACCTTTATAGCGTAGAGCTCGAAGATCTCGCCCTTCTTGTCGAAGTCAGCCGATTTAGCACCCCACAGCAGGCGGCAGTCAGCCGGCAGCACTCTCTGTGCCTCTTCAGAATATATGATCTTGTTTACCTCAGCGGTATCGCGATAAGAAGCGTATCCCACTAGGTTGAGGCTCTCACCCTGTGACGGTTGGAAGATATAGAACAGAGGGTTCTTTTTCTTCATCTCCTCTATGTTCTTAGTATCTTTTGCAGAGCTCTTAGCTGTAGCACCCTTCTTGTCACCGATAGCGGCAGCGAAATCGCTCTTAGCATCCTTCACGGCAGCACTGTCAACCTTTGTGCTGTCAGCCTTAGGCTCCTCTGCTTTGGCTACGGCTGTAGAATCCTTAGCGTCGGTACCTTTGTTAGCGAACATATTGTTCAACTGACTCAGGTAAGGTACTATCTGTTGTGCGTTATATGTCTCCCAGAATTCCAGGTTGGCGCTACCCTGTAACAGTTTTCTTACACGCTCAGGTTCTTTGATACCAGGCATCTCCACCATGATACGTCCGTCCTGTCCCTCCAGTTTCTGGATGTTTGGCTGTACCACACCGAACTTATCGATACGAGTACGAACGATGTTGAACGAGTTGTCAACGGCAGCCTGAACCTCGTCTCTCAGGGCTTTCTCTACCTCAGCATCGCTGCTGGAAGTATTCACTTTACCCTTCATCTGCTGTGTGGCGAAGACCTCAGCGAGGCGATGACCGGGAGCGTTACGCTTGTATGCGTCGACGAAAAGAGTGATAAAGTCCTTCTGACTCTTCTCTTCCTCTTTCTTTGCTTCGCTCAATGACTTTACGTATGCCTCATCTTTCTTGTGGTCGGCCAATACATCGATGATGTCAGGTACCGATACCTCAAGAATAACGTTCATACCACCTTTCAGGTCCAGACCCAGACCGATTTCCATCTCACGGCACTGCTGCAGGGAGTATACTCCAAGATATACCTTCTCGTTCTTCAGTGAGTCGAGATAGCGTTCGCCAGAACCAGGGTTTACCTGTTCCATAGCAGCGGCCTTACTCTCGTAATGTCTTGTTACGAATGAGAACGAAAGGTAGAATATACACACTAGTACTAGCAGAAGTGCGATAAACTTAACTAATCCTTTGTTTTGCATTTTTATAATTATTATTTACTTTATTCTCTCTATATAAAATGTCATTTCACAAAATGACCTGCAAATATAGACATTTTTTTACATTATAGAAAATTTATTCGCATTTTTCGTGTAAAAAAACATGTTTTTCACCGTTTTCTGACCCAACAAACGATGGGGTAGTGGTCGGAAGTTTTTATATCTTTATCGATATGACACTGATAGGGTTGCAGGTCGTCGCTACAGAAGATATAGTCTATCCTCACCGGGAATTCCCGTTTGTTGTATGACAGTCCCGCCCATATTCCCGTTTCTTTATAGCAGTCGGTAAGCTGTTTGGCGATCTCTCGATGTGTATAGGATATCGGACTGTCGTTGAAGTCACCGCAGAGGATGATACTTTTTCCGTGATGCTTTCTTATGTATGCCGTCACGGAGTCCACCTGTGCACATCTTACCCGTGCCGACTCGGCAAGTCTTCTCAGCAGTCGTCGTGACTCGCCCTTCATCTTACCTCTCTCCATCTCACCTTTCAACATGGTGTCGTATTTCCGTCGGTCGACGGTGTCGAGGTGGCAGTTCTCGAAGTGGTTGTTGATGACTATCACCGTGTCGCCGTCGATATTGAGATGGAAGGCCACGCTGGCATTGTTTTTCGAGAAGTACATGATACGCTCCTTCTTCAGTATGGGGAACTGCGTGTATATGGCTATCTTGTTGCCTTGTGGCATGGATATATGGTCGTGGTGCTTAAAACTCTTGTCTATCCGTTTATCCGTCTTGTCTCTCTGGAACCACGACTGTGCCTGTGCTTCCTGCGTACATATTATGTCGGCCTCCGATTCGGTCAGGTAATCGAGCGAGGTATAGGGATATTCTATTCCGTTTTTATCCTGTTCCTGGAACCCCTGCACGTTATAGCTTATCACCTTGATGGCACCCTTCGGCACCTCTTCTCGTCCGATATTCAGCGGTAGATAGGTCTGCAGTTGTCCGAAACACAGGATATATCCCAACAGCGGTATCCACAGACATCTTTTGTGGAAGACAGTCCAGAAGATGAGAAAGAGCAGGTTGATAACGAGAAATACGGGAAAGAGGAGTCCCAGACACGCCATATATGGATGTTGCTCGGGATACAGGCGGTCGCTGTAAGCTACCAGCACCATGATAATGATGGTAGCAGCGTTGGCTCCAGCTATCACGTGTCGTGTAAACCTCTTGAGTTTTTTGAGCATTATTTCTTGTTGCTGTTGTCGAAGAGTTTCTTTTTCTCTTCGTCGGTAAGACTGTCGTAGCCGCTGCGTCGTATCTTGTCGAGGATACGGTCTATCTCCTCCTGTTGCTTTTTCATGTTGGCATTATACTCCCAGTCTTTATTACCGTTGCCCCCAAAGATGTTATCAGCGCTTTTCTTTTTCTTCTTCTCCCAGTTTTTCTTCAGGTTCTCGAAGAACTGGCTCCCGTTACTCTCTCCCCACATCGTATCTTCGTAGGAGTTGGGATGTTTTCTCCAGTAACGTATTATGAGGAAACCGAAGAGCATACCACCCAGGTGTGCGAAGTGAGCCACGTTATCGCCCGAAGAGCCCATTGCCGAGAGCAGTTCGATGACGATATAGAAGAGTACGAACCATTTTGCTTTGATAGGTATAGGCAGGGGGAAGATAAACAGTCGCTCTTCGGGGTATATCATACCGAAGGCCATCAGTATGGCATATACGGCACCCGACGCACCTATCGTGGTCCATCCGTTGAGACCCGTGGAATAAGCTGCCGCCACCTGGTTGAACATATCTATGCTGCTGATACCTGTAGCCGAACAGAAATAGATGAGTTGCGACACCTCCTGTGTCAGTCCTGCACCTATACCGCAGGTGATATAGTAGAAGAGGAATTTCTGCGGTCCCCATGTCCTTTCTATCACCATACCAAACATCCACAGTGCGAACATATTAAAGAAGATATGTGTGATGTTCGCATGCATAAACATATATGTGAACAGTTGGTAGATATGGAAGTCGGACGCCACGAAGAAATGCAGTCCGAGCATATCGGTAAGACTGATACCCATCCTCTCGAAGACAAATGTAGCGATAAACATTATGCCGTTGATGATGAGTAGATTCTTTGTTATAGTGGGTATTTGATTCATTTATTCTCTATGTTTTCTTTTCGGTTGCAAAAGTACGAAAAAAACGCCATTTTACTGCATTTATGGGCGTTAAAGTAGAAAAAAAGCCTTTTTTCTTTATTTTTTTTGTTAAAAAGTTTGGTTTATAAAATTTTTACTATATATTTGCGGTCAGAAAACTTAAAAGAGTTTAAATATTAACTTCTAAAAATATTATTATTATGAACAAGACAGAATTAGTAGAGCAGATTGCAAAGAAAAGCGGTTTGACAAAAGTTGATTCAAAGAAAGCATTGGATGCTACAGTAGAGGCTATAACAAAAGCTTTGAAGAAGGGTGACAAGGTACAGCTTATCGGTTTTGGTACATTCTCTGTTACAAAGCGTCCTGCACGCGAGGGTATCAACCCTGCAACAAAGCAGAAGATTAAGATTGCTGCTAAGAAGGTTGCTAAGTTCAAACCAGGAGCAGAACTTGCAGATGCTGTAAAATAAAAAAGGCGCCCTTGAGGCGCTTTTTTTATTTTAGTTGATAATGGATAGTTGATAGTTGATAGTTAAAAAGCGGCGAAAGCCGCTTTTTTTTATTTTATAATTATTCTTAATGAGGTGTCATTTCTCAATTATTTTTGTTATTTTTGCAAAAACGTTATTTTATTATGCCGGAATTATTCAGGTTTTACGGTTTTGTTTTTTTCTTTTTCAGTAGGGAACATGAACCTCCACACGTTCACGTATGGGGAAAAGGTGGGGATGCGAAATTCTCGTGGAATGGTACGTCGTTCGCACTTGAGGAAGAGCACGAAATAAAAGCGTCGGATATGAAAAAGATAAAAAAGGTTATTGAGGAAAATTCGGATATTATCCTTGCTAGGTGGAATGAAAAATTCAATATGTTATGAAGATTAAAAAGATTTGGTTTGAGGATGACAATCTCTGTGGAGAAGGTGATGACGGGAAAATCTACCGTCAGTCCCTTCTGTGGTATCCAGGTTTAAGGAATGCAACAGAAATGGCGCGAGAGGACTATGAAATAAGTACAATAGGAATTCATTGGCGAAAACTAGATGAAGATGTCAGTTTTGAGAGTTTTATGTATGAGGATGCAGAACCTACTCCCTTGCAGAGATTCTTTCTAACACATGAAGAAATAAATATAGCAGGATTCGCCAAAAGCATAGGAATAGATCCCGTCTTACTGCGCAAATACATAAATGGCAATGAGAAACCTTCGAAGGAACGCGAGGAAAAAATTATAAAACGAGTTCACGAACTTGCAGGGGAATATGCTGCAGTACTCTGGTGAAATAGAGCAATTGGGACGTGGTATTAACAAAGATTATCCATTATCAATTCCCAATTCTCAATTATTTTTGTTATTTTTGCGGTGAAATTTACATTATTATTGAATAACTAAAATTATGGACAGTTTAAAAGCATTTTCATTAGAGGGTAAGAATGCATGGATTACAGGTGCATCTTACGGTATTGGTTTTAACATCGCTAAGGCTTTCGCTGCAGCAGGTATAAAGAATATCGTGTTCAACGACATCAAACAGGAACTCGTTGACAAGGGTTTGGCTTCATATAAGGAGGCTGGCATCGAGAATGTTAAGGGTTATGTTTGTGACGTGACGAAAGAAGACGACGTAAAAGCTCTTGTAGAGAAGATACACAAAGAGGTTGGTCAGATCGACATCTTGGTAAACAATGCAGGTATCATCAAACGTATACCTATGCACGAGATGAAGAGAGCAGAATTCCAGCAGGTGATAGATATCGACCTCGTAGGTCCGTTTATCGTTTCCAGTGCCGTACTGCCAGAGATGATGGAACGTCGTGAAGGAAAGATTATCAATATCTGTTCTATGATGAGTGAGTTAGGTCGTGAGACGGTCAGCGCATACGCTGCTGCTAAGGGCGGTCTGAAGATGCTTACACGTAACATCTGTTCTGAGTATGGAGAGTACAACATACAGTGTAACGGTATCGGTCCGGGTTACATCGCTACTCCACAGACAGCTCCACTACGTGAGAAACAGCCAGACGGCAGTCGTCATCCTTTCGACAGCTTTATCTGCGCTAAGACACCGGCAGGTCGTTGGCTCGATCCTTCTGAGCTTGGTGGTCCTGCAGTATTCCTTGCATCACACGCTTCAGATGCAGTCAACGGACACATACTATATGTTGACGGAGGTATCCTGGCATACATAGGAAAACAACCAAAATAAAAAAGGCGCCTCAAGGGCGCCTTTTTATTTTGGATTGTTTTCCGAATTGATAATTGATAGTTGATAATTGATAGTTAGTCGCTTCGCGACAATATCTAAAAACGCTAGTTAATACTAAAAAAGCCGCATTCGCGGCTTTTCAATTATCAATTATCCATTATCAACTATCAACTATCAAAAGCCGCGAATGCGGCTTTTATTAGTTGATGGCGACAGCTATTGTTTTCATTCTGAGATAATCTTCTGACATAAGCATCAGTCCACCGTAAGGATTGGCCGTGCCCCAGGAATTCTTGCAGATAAAATACAATCTTCCCTTCTTACCTTTCGCCATACCTATTATAGACATGGCATGGTCGTCGGTGGTCTCCCTGTGTTCAAAAGCCCCCTGTCGCATCTGTTGCGTAGGACGTTTTCTCTCTTCTTCCGTTCCCGTAGTCGCCAAACCTTTGTCAAAAGAGAATCCTTTTTCGGTGATATCACCCTCCCAACAAACAGAACGTCCGCTCTTAATAGCCTCAACAACCTTCTGCACCAAAGTGTCTATAGACACATTATAAAACTTATGCTGTTCCCAGTTGTCGGGAATCTCTAAGGCTATATCTTCATTATACGGATGATGCGAGAAACTCGTCAGCAACTGATATTCTCCCGGAGCACAAACGCTATGCGAAAATTCCAAGGGAGTGTATTCCACACCACTCATAAACACGTAACGGGGTACGGGCCCTAACATATCATCTAAAGCCTCAGCCACTGCGGTATTGTATGTCTTCAGGTCATCCCCGTTTTCCAAGGATTCATGACAAATCTTCTTTAGTCGCTCCGTAATCTTTTCAGAATTCAGATCGTCATCACTATAGGCATCATAACCCATGGCACCATATTTTCCGAGGGCATCCAAAGAAATAGCTAGGGTGCCGTAGTCGTTAAACACGCCCTGTCCTCCACACAGGAAATAGCGATTAGCAAGGTCGGCAAGACGGTGGCGCAACAGGAATTTTGTCGAGAGGTTAACACTATCCCCCTGTGCGATGTGGTTGCTTTCGATGGTTGCCAACATCGCGTATACCCAACAGACACCCGTCTTACGTTGGTTTTTTACGGGTGTGTAAGGGTTGAGACATAACAACTTAAACCGTTTGTCAGCACGTATCCGCGCCCCGTTATCGGGCTTTTCCTGTATGTCGACGGTAAAATGCTTCTGCGTCACATCAAAAGACGGTTGACCTTTACAGCCTACCATCAAAATCAATGCAATAAAAAAGATAAAATATCTCAACATTGAGAGTCTATATTTTGGGTTCGCAAAGTTATAAAATTAAAACTGATAATGCAAAAAAATGGGATAAAATTCACATTCTTTGCTCTTTTATCGAAAATATTGTACCTTTGCAGAAAATATATATTATTATGACAGAACTTGTTGTACAAATAGAAGATGCTTCTTTATTATCAGATATAAAGAAAGCTATAAAACTAATGAGAGGAGTAAGTAAGGTCACTTCTAAGAAAACAAAAAAATCTGGGCTTCAACTTTCAATAGAGGAAGCACAGAAGGGCAAAATTTATGAAGCAAAAGATTTAGAAGATCTTAAAAAACAATTAAGCGAATAAGGCATATTTCTTAGTACAATGAGTCTGAATTACAACATAAAAGATTTTGAGATAATGGCGCCCGTGGGCTCAAAGGAGTCTCTTACGGCAGCGATACAGGCAGGAGCCGACTCTGTGTACTTCGGTATCGGAAAACTGAATATGAGGGCACATTCGGCAAACCCCTTTACTATCGACGACCTGAAAGAGATAGCTCAGACATGCCACGAGCATAACATGAAATCATACCTCACCGTAAACACTATCATATACGGAGAGGAACTGCAGGAGATGAGGACAATCATCGATGCGGCAAAGGCGGCACAGATATCGGCAGTCATCGCCAGCGACGTGGCGGTGATGAACTACTGCAGAGAGGTGGGACAAGAGGTGCACTTAAGCACCCAACTGAATATCTCTAATATCGAAGCACTGAAATTCTATGCGCAGTTTGCTGACGTGGCGGTACTGGCACGCGAACTGAACATGAAACAGGTGAAGGAGATATACAAGGGGATATGCGAACAGGGGATAAAAGGACCGAGCGGACAACAGATCCGTATCGAGATGTTCTGTCACGGTGCCCTATGCATGGCGATAAGCGGGAAATGCTATATGAGTCTCGACAACGAAGGACGAAGTGCCAACAGGGGCGAGTGTGTGCAGATATGCCGTAGATCGTATACACTCACCGACACCGACACGCAACGGCAACTGGAGATACAGAACAAATATATCATGAGTCCTAAAGACCTGAAAACAGTACGGTTCATTGATAAGATGATGGACGCTGGTGTTAGGGTGTTTAAGATAGAAGGTAGGGCGCGTGGTCCCGAATATGTCTACACCGTAGTGAAATGCTATAAAGAGGCTATTCAGAGTGTTATCGACGGAACCTTTACCGAAGAGAAGAAAGACGAGTGGGACAAACGTCTCGCGACGGTCTTCAACAGAGGATTCTGGGACGGTTACTACCAAGGACAGAAACTGGGCGAATGGAACGACCACTATGGCAGTCGCGCTACTGAGAAAAAGGTATACATCGGTAGGGGCGAGAAATATTTCTCCCGACTCGGAGTGGCGGAATTTTCGGTGGAGGCCAACACCTTCTCCGTAGGCGATAAACTGCTTGTTACGGGACCCACGACGGGCGTGATGTACCTTACCGCCACAGAGATACACGATGATGACTCGGCGATACAGACGGCACAACAGGGTACGAGGGTAAGCATCCCCGTGACAGGGAAGATACGACCGAGCGACAAACTTTTTAAACTGGTGAAAAATGACGATTAACGAGATACAAGACGAGGTGATAGAGGAGTTCAGTGGACTGGACGACTGGATGGATAAATATCAACTGCTCATCGACCTGGGTAATGAACAGGAACCGCTCGACGAGAAATATAAGACGGAAAGCAACCTTATTGACGGTTGCCAGAGTCGTGTGTGGCTGCAAGCCGACTATATCGACGGCAAGGTGATGCTGTCGGCAGAGAGCGATGCCTTGATAGTAAAAGGTATCATCGCCCTGCTCATAAGGGTACTGTCGGGACATACACCGGAAGAGATTCTCGATGCCGAGTTGTATTTCATCGACGAGATAGGACTGAAAGAACACCTTTCTCCTACCCGCTCCAACGGTCTGTTGGCGATGGTAAAACAGATTCGTATGTATGCCCTGGCCTTCAAAACGAAAGAGGGATGAAGAAGACGAAGGCCATCGACATGCACCGACTCACGGTGGAGGAGTTTCATAAAGCTCCCAAACAACCGCTCGTGGTGGTGGTGGACAACGTGCGGAGCGCATACAACGTGGGGAGCATCTTCCGCACTGCCGACGCGTTTCGTATAGAAAAGATCTATCTCTGCGGCATCACCGCCTGTCCCCCCAACACAGAGATACATAAAACGGCTCTAGGAGGTGAAGACAGCGTTGACTGGGAATACGCCGAGGATACGAAAAAGGTAGTGGAAAAACTACATCGAGAAGGATATACCGTATATGCCGTGGAACAGGCAGAGGGAAGCACCTCGCTCACCGAGTTTATGCCTACCGTAGAGAATAGGATACATAACCGCGAGACGGAACCCGAGAAAAGGGCTATCATAATGGGAAACGAAGTGAAAGGCGTGCAACAGGAGGTCGTAGATATGTGCGACGGATGCATCGAGATACCGCAGTGGGGCACAAAACACTCTCTCAACGTATCGGTCGCAGCAGGCATTGTTATTTGGCAATTATCGAACGATAATTGCCAAATAACAAGTTGATAGTTGATAATTGATAATGGATAGTTAGTCGCTTCGCGACAATATCTAAAAATCGCTAGTGAATACTAAAAAAGCCGCATTCGCGGCTTTTAAACTATCAATTATCCATTATCAATTATCAATTACCACCTTGCTTCCCTTGTTGATATATACGCCCGGCGCAGTAGGCTTTTCTGTCAGTCTTACGCCTGATATTGTGTACCATGCGTTATCGCCGGAAACGGTGTTGGCATCTTGTTTGATAGTAGCTATGCCCGTAGGATCGTTAGCAACCAATGTGTGATTGCCTGCAGGTATAGTGGCTTTAGCCTCATAAATAGCGTTGTTGTCATCAATATCGTACATGTCCTTCCATAGTTTAGGAACATATTCATCCTCCTCTCTGAGTTTTGCAGGTGTAACTATGGTATCCACAGCTTCACAGTTGTAGAAGAAAAAGTGTGTATCGCTCTCCTTCTCGTCTTTCTTTGACATATCCCATCCCTCAAGTTTAAGAGATTTCAGTTTCGATTCACCTCCGTACATGTTGAACATACCCTTGAAACATACTCCGTTGGAGGTATCGAAAGAACTTAAATCCACTGTTTCCAGAGAATAGCAGCGAGAGAACATGCCATAGAAAGAGGTCACGTTGCTCGTGGTGAAATTCTCGCCCAAGTCGAGTGCTTCCAGTGATACGCAACGCATGAACATATTACCCATCTTCGTTGCTTTAGCTGTGTTAAAGGAACTAAGATCCAAGTCTACCAATGCGGAGTCGCCGCTGAACATACCATAGAAATCGGTAACGTTAGAAACGTCCAGTCCGCTTAGATCCATCGACTCACACTTAGAGAAGTTCATAAACATAGAGTTACAGGTCTTTGCGACTACCGTGCCCTCTACTTTTACAGATTTTACATTGTCGGTTACTAGATACCAGGGAATTTTAAAATAAGAATATTCTTCCCATTCTTCCAATTCTCCCGAAACGCCATCAGTAGGTTTCAGTGTAAAGACACCATCTTCAGAAAGAGACCATGTACACGTTCCGCAAGATCCACTGGCACTACTCACAGTGATTGCAGAAACATGAAGAGCCGACAAGGTCATCGCTATTAATAAAAGTATATTTTTTTTCATACTATAAAAATCTAAATTGTGAAATATATTTGTTTATTCTTACTCTGCGTGAAAGAGTTCTTCTAGTTCGATGCTGACGGGTGAGTTGTTGGGATACGTATCCATAAGATCCGCCTGCATATCCCACCAGAGCTGCATGTCGGGGTCTATCTCTTCATTATCCTGACTTGTACGATCCTTCAGATATCTCTGTACCGCATATAGATAGTGAGTCTCCTCGTCCCAGTATATAGCATAGTCGTAAACCCCGTATTCACTGAGAAGATTTTTTACTGTAGGCCACACGAATTTTTCTGTCTGTCTCCTCTTTATCTCCTCTTCATATCCTTGTTTTACATTCATCCTGAACGCAAAACGTTTAGCATCCACTTCTTCTTCACTTGCGTTATTTAGGTCATTGATATACATAAATTCATCTAAATGTACGTAAAGAGAGTCTCCACTGACGGGTTCCAAATATTTCGACATACCTTTCTCCCATTCATTTGTCAGTTCCTGAAAAGTTTTGCCTTTGTAGTATTTGTTGACTACGAAAAGGTAATTATTCGTCGTGTCCAAGAAAACGCTGTAATCAAATACTCCAGCCTCTTTCACCTGTGCTTCGATTGAAGGCCAGGTTTCTTCGTAGTACTTTACCAGGGAATCCTTGTATCCCTCTTTCAACTTCATTTTCAATGCCTGTCTCACAGTGTCGTTGGCACTGGTGTCATCGGCAGCCGCAGCGATGCATGGTGTGATACATGTAATCAGTAGGGCTAAAAAGATTTTCTTTTTCATCTGCTTAATTTAATAATTATTGTAAATAGAAATGTTATATATCATATTGTTTTGATATGGCAAATGTAGCAAAAAAAATTGATAACACAAAAAAAGATGTAAAAATCGTACTCTGAAAAACATTCTTGGCGCTATCTCGATTTTTTTTACTACCTTTGCAACCATAGGTTGTCGTGCAGCGGTGCTGCAGACAAGAATTTGATGTTATAATGTCGGAAATAACGATAAAACGTGTGGAGACGAAGTCGGAGATGAAACGCTTTATCTCCTTTCATCATGACCTATATGAGGGCAACGAATATGATGCCCCCACGCTCGTGTTGGATGACCTTAGAACCTTTAACCCTAAGAAAAACGCTGCTTTTGAGTTTTCCGAGGCGGAGTTCTATATAGCATACGACGGTGACGAGGTGGTAGGTCGCGTGGCGGCGATTATCAACCATCGCGCCAATGAAAAATGGAAGCGTAAGGAGGTCCGTTTCGGTTGGATAGACTTCGTTGATGATATCCGTGTTTCAAAGGCTTTGTTGAATGCGGTGGAGGACTACGGACGCAGAAAGGGGATGAACCTGATCGTAGGACCGCTCGGTTTTACCGATATGGATCCCGAAGGGATGCTCATCGACGGTTTCGACCAATTAGGTACCATGGCAACGTCATACAACTATCCATACTATCCGAAACACATGGAACAGATGGAAGGTTGGGAGAAAGACAACGACTACGTGGAATATAAGTTGATGGTACCTCCCGAGATGCCGGAGAAATACAAGAAGGTCTCGGAGATGATAATGAAACGTTATAATCTCCACATCAAGAAACTGAATTTCTGGGATGTGTACTTCCGTGGTTACGGTATAAAGGTCTTCAATGTTGTCAACGAGACGTTTAAGGATTTATACGGTTATTCCGAGATGACACACAAGCAGATAATGCAGTATATCAACATGTACATGCCGTTTGCGGATACCAGTCTTTTCTCCGTTATCGAGGATGGTAACGCCGACAATAAAGTGGTAGGTATCGGTCTTACGATACCCTCGTTGACCCGAGCACTGCAGAAATGTAAACACGGGAAACTGTTGCCTTTCGGTTGGTTTCACATTCTTAAGGCGCTGAAATTCCATGAGAGCGAGGTGGTAGACCTCCTTTTGATAGGCGTGTTGCCCGAATATCGCAGTAAGGGTGCCAACGCCCTTATGTTTTACGACCTTATCCCGCGGTATATCAAATACGGTTTTAAGTGGGGTGAGACACATGTGGAGATGGAGACAAACGAACATGTGCAGAGTCAGTGGCAGTATCTGGAACGTTATCAGCATAAGCATCGTCGCTGTTACCGTAAGAATATAAGTGAGCAATGATAGAGATAAAAAAGGTTACAGATAAACGGGGACTGAAAGATTTTATTCAGTTTAGATATGACTTGTATAGTAATGACCCTTACGATGTTCCCTATCTGTATAACGACGAGGAGTTTACGCTCCGTAAGGACAAGAATGCCAGTTTTGACGTATGCGATGCCGACTATTTCCTCGCATATAAAGACGGTAAGATCGTGGGGCGCGTGGCAGCTATCATCAACCGTTCGGCCAATGAGTTACACGACAAACGTATCGTCCGTTTCGGTTGGTTCGATTTCATCGACGACAAAGAGGTGAGCAGTCGACTGATAGAGACGGTGGAGCAGTGGGGAAAGGAGCATGGCATGGATACCATCGTCGGTCCTATGGGTTTTATGGATACCGACCGCGAGGGACTGCTCGTTGACGGTTTCAAGACATACGGCACATCGTATGCCAACTATAACTATCCTTACTATGTTGACCATATAGAGTCGATGGACGGTTTTGCGAAAGACAACGACTATGTACAGTGTCATGTCAAGGTGCCTGAGGCAGTACCCGAGAAGATGGCTAAGGTGGCAGAGATGATAAAGAAACGCTATAACCTAAAGGTACATAAACTAAGTAGGGAAGAACTGATAAAAGGTGGTTACGGATATCAGGTGTTTAATATACTGAATGTCTGCTATAAAGATCTCTATGGTTTCTCGCCTCTCAACGACCGTAAGGTGAAACAGCTCGTGGATCAGTATATCCGTATCGCCGATCTGAACTTGGTGTGCACTGTCATGGATGGTAACGCCGACGATAAGATGATAGGTTTCGGTATCACGTTCCCTTCTATCTCCGATGCCCTTCGTAAGACACGTGACGGTAGACTACTGCCTTTCGGTTGGTATCATCTGTTGAAAGCTATAAAGAAACATACAGCCGACACGGTGGATCTCCTGCTCGTGGGCGTACTGCCCGAATATCGCAGTAAGGGTGCCAACGCAATCATCTTCGATGACCTGATACGACAGTATATCAGTTACGGGTTCAAGTGGGCGGAGGCATTACCGATGATGGAGACCAACAATAAGGTTCTTTCGCAGTGGGATTATCTCGAATCCACGAGACATCGCCGGTTGAGATGTTACAAGAGAAGCATAAAATAGACTATGGCAGAGGATTTGACATATAATAATATTGGCACGGTAGAGTATAACGACGATAATATCCGTCATCTCTCCGACATGGAGCATGTGCGTACCCGTCCTGGTATGTATATAGGTCGTTTGGGTGACGGCAGTCTTCCCGAGGATGGTATCTACGTGTTACTGAAAGAGGTTATCGACAACTCCATCGATGAGTTTAAGATGAACGCGGGTAAACGTATCGAGGTGGATATCGAAGACAACCTCCGTGTTACGGTACGTGACTACGGTCGCGGTATCCCGCAGGGTAAGTTGCTCGAGGCCGTGAGCGTGCTCAATACCGGTGGTAAGTACGACTCCAAGGCTTTTAAGAAGAGCGTGGGTCTGAACGGTGTGGGTGTGAAAGCCGTCAACGCACTGAGCAGCGATTTCGAGGTACGCTCGTTCCGTGAGGGGAAGGTACGCTCCATAACTTTCCAACGAGGTGTGAAGACTGCCGACAAAACCACCAAGACGGAGGATGAGACGGGTACATATATATTCTTCCAACCCGATGACACCCTCTTTAAGGGTTACCGTTTCCATGATGATATAGTGGAGACGATGTTGCGTAACTACACCTACCTGAATACAGGACTTACCATCATGTATAACGGTAGGCGCATACTGAGTCGTAACGGTCTTGCCGATTTGTTGACCGACAATATGACCTACGACGGTATATATCCTATAATACATCTCAAGGGCGAGGATATAGAGATAGCTTTCACGCATACCAACCAGAACGGTGACGAATACTATTCGTTTGTCAACGGACAGCATACCACTCAGGGCGGAACTCATCAGAGTGCTTTTAAGGAACATATCGCCAAGACGATAAAAGAGTTCTTCGGTAAGGGCTTTGAACCTGTTGACGTGCGTAACGGTATGGTAGCCGCTATAGCGGTGAACGTGGAGGAACCCGTCTTCGAGAGTCAGACGAAGATAAAACTGGGTAGTCTTACCATGTCACCCGACGGAGTGAGCATCAATAAATATGTAGGTGACTTCATCAAGACCGAGGTCGACAACTACCTGCACCGTCATAACAACGGCGAGGGTGATGTGGCCGATGTGATGCTGCATAAGATACAGGAGAGCGAACATGAGCGTAAGGCGATGGCCGGTGTGGCGAAGAAAGCCAAGGAGATGTCGAAGAAAGCCAACCTGCATAACCGTAAGTTGCGTGACTGTCGTATCCATTTCAGCGACGCCAAGAACGACCGTAAGGAAGAGAGCAGCATCTTTATCACTGAGGGTGACTCTGCCAGCGGAAGTATCACCAAGAGTCGCGACGTGAACACGCAGGCGGTGTTCTCACTGCGAGGAAAACCCCTCAACTCCTTCGGTTTGACGAAAAAGGTGGTATACGAGAACGAGGAGTTCAACCTCTTACAGGCAGCGTTGGATATCGAAGACGGTCTTGACTCACTCAGATATAATAAGGTGATAGTAGCTACCGATGCCGATGTGGACGGTATGCATATCCGACTGCTTATCATCACCTTCTTCCTGCAGTTCTTCCCCGAACTGATAAAGAAGGGACATGTCTATGTGCTTCAGACGCCACTGTTCAGAGTGCGTAACAAACGTACTAAGATACGTGACAAGAAGATCATAGCAGCGGCAGACGAGAAACTGCAGGCTAATGAGAAAAAGAGCGATTTCATCACACGTTACTGTTATAACGACGAGGAACGTCAACAGGCGATACATGATTTAGGACCGGAACCGGAGATAACACGTTTTAAGGGTCTTGGAGAGATCTCGCCCGATGAATTCGCCCATTTCATCGGTCCCGACATACGTCTGGAGCAGGTTACGCTACATAAAAACGACCAAGTACAGAAACTCCTGGAGTATTATATGGGTAAGAATACGATGGAACGGCAGAATTTTATCATCGACAACCTGGTGGTAGAGGAGGACCGTCCTGAGGAATACGAGGAATAATGATGCGAAATATAAGTATACGTTATATATATATGGTGGCAGCGTTGATCTTTACTGTCTCAGCGCAAGCCCAGATGAAAATCAGTTTCGGTGGTCCTGCCACGACGAAACTCAACCAGGCACTGATGGCCATCACCAACCTGTATGTAGACAGTGTCGACGACAACAGCGTGGTGGAAGACGGTATACGAGGGATGATAGAGAAACTGGATCCCCATTCTTCTTTCGTTACGGCAAAAGAGATGAAAGCCTCGGCAGAAGCGCTGCAAGGTAATTTCGACGGTATCGGTGTACAGTTTAATATCGTGGAAGATACCTTGTTGGTTATCCAACCCACCACCAATGGTCCTTCGGAGAAAGTCGGCATCATGGCCGGTGACCGTATCGTCACCGTCAACGATACCGCTATAGCGGGAGTAAAGATGTCGAAAGGCGATATAATGAGTCGACTTCGCGGACCCAAAGGGACGAAGGTCAGACTAGGAGTGGTAAGGCGCGGCATATCCGATATGTTGCATTTTACTGTTGTGCGCGACAAGATACCCGTCCATTCCATCGATGCCTATTATATGATACGTCCCACTTTAGGTTATGTACGTATCTCCGGTTTCGGTGCTCAGACGCACGGTGAGTTGATGACAGCTATCGAAGAGTTGAAAAAGCAGGGAATGACAGACCTTATCATCGACCTTCAGAGCAACAGCGGCGGTTACCTGCAGTCGGCGACGTCGATAGCCAACGAGTTCCTGTCAGACGGTGACTTAGTGGTATATACCGAGGGAAGGGTGATGAAACGTTCCGATTTTAAGGCCAACGGTCGCGGCAGTATGACGACCGGTAAGATATGCGTGCTTATAAATGAGTTCTCCGCATCTGCATCGGAGATTCTCTCAGGTGCCATACAAGATAATGACCGCGGTGTCATCGTAGGTAGAAGATCATTCGGTAAGGGTTTGGTACAACGCCCCATAACCTTTGAAGACGGTAGCGAACTGCGTCTTACTGTGGCGCATTATTATACCCCATCGGGACGATGTATACAGAAACCGTATACCAAAGGAGACAAGTCAACATACAACGAAGATATCCTGGACCGTTATAAACATGGTGAGATGGTAAGTGCCGACAGCATACATTTTGCTGACAGTCTGAGGTATTATACGTTGAAGAAGCACCGTCCGGTATACGGTGGCGGCGGTATCATGCCCGACTATTTCGTGCCTATGGACACCACGCGTTATACCGACTGTTACCGTAAGATAGTGGCGAAAGGCTGTCTTACCGACGTCAACCTGAAGTATATCGACAGAAACAGAAAACAACTTAAGAAAGACTATCCTGATTTCAAGACGTTCCAGGAGAAATATACGGTCAGCGATGAACTGTTGGCCGAGATATACAAGGAGGGTGAGAAGAAAGACGTAAAGCCCAAGGATGACGAGGAGCGTGCGAAGACAGATGACCTGTTGAGGCTACAGATGCGTGCGCTTATCGCCCGTAATATATGGGATATGACGGAATATTTCACCATCATCAACGAGACCGACCCCGTGGTGATGAAGGCCGTAGAATTAATGACTAAAACCAAATAATATGTTTACAGACCTTTGTAATGAGATTTTTAACAAGGCGATAATAGACTATCATAAGTATGATGATATCAATCATCCGATATCTAATCCATACGAAGAGGGTAGTATAGAGAATCGTCTTTACGAGAAATGCTGGATAGACACGGTACAGTGGCATTTTGAGGATATCATACGCGATCCACATATCGACCCGCGTGAGGGAATGGATCTCAAACACCGTATCGACAAGAGCAACCAAGATCGCACCGACTTGGTGGAACAGATAGATAACTATTTCTTGGAGGAGTATAAGAATGTGAAAGTACATTCCGATGCCACCATAAATACGGAGAGTCCCGCATGGGCTATCGACAGACTGTCGATACTGAATCTGAAGATTTATCACATGAAAGAGCAGACGATGCGTGATGACGCCGATGCTGAACATATAGCATTATGTAAGATGAAGCTCTCGGTACTTGAAGAACAGCGAGAGGATTTGTCTGCGGCCATCGATCAACTGCTCAACGATATAGAACATGGCAAGAAATACATGAAGGTCTACCGTCAGATGAAGATGTATAACGACCCGTCTACTAACCCATTCCTAGACAAATGATACAGAGTCAAGATCATATTTTAGTGATGCGCTTTTCTGCCATGGGAGATGTGGCGATGATGGTGCCCGTAGTATATTCTTTGGCTCAGAAATATCCTAATGTCCGTATCACGGTGTTGAGTCGTCCTTTTGCCCGTCCGCTGTTTGAGCATCTCTCGGGAAACGTGAGTTTCATGGGTGCCGACGTGCGCGATGAGTATCACGGTATCGGCGGTCTCAACAAGCTTTACCGTCGTCTTGCAGCGAAGCAGTTTACCCATGTGGCCGACCTGCATAGCGTGTTGCGTACCGAATATCTGCGTGCCCGTTTTAACCTCGATGGCATCAAGACAGCCCATCTGTTGAAGAACCGCAGTGCCCGTCGTCGACTTACCACGCAGAAGAACAAGGTGCTGGAGCCGTTACGTCCTGTGCCATACGCATACGCCGATGTCTTTGCCAAACTCGGTTATCCCGTTACCATCGGCGGTTTTAAGACCTTATATCCTGAGGGCGCATGTGATTTGGCGGGACTGTCTTTTCCTCGCAGGAAGAAGGAGGGCGGTTTATGGATAGGTATCGCACCTTTTGCCGGTCATAAAGGCAAGATTTATCCTGTAGAGAAGATGGAGGAGGTAGTACATCGTTTGGTAAGTAACCATCCCGACTGCGATATCCTTTTCTTCGGTAGAGGAAGGAATGAGGAGAGTGTGATACTCAAATGGTGTGATATGTTTCCTCAGTGTTGTTACGCCAGTGGCAGTACCATGGACATGGGTGAAGAGTTGAAGATGATGAGCAACCTGGATGTTATGATATCCATGGATAGTGCCAACATGCACCTTGCTTCGCTTGTCAATGTCCCCGTAGTGAGCGTGTGGGGCGCCACGCATCCCTACGCCGGTTTTATGGGATGGAATCAGAGTGAGAAGAATGCCGTGCAGTTGGATATGGTTTGTCGTCCTTGCTCCGTTTACGGTGGTAAACCCTGTTATCGCGGTGATTATGCCTGTCTGAATAACTTAGCGCCGGAGGATATCGTAAATAAGGCGGAGTATATATTAAAAAGCCGCTAAGCGGCTTTTTAATAGTTGATAGTTCTTTGCTTCGCAAAGTGCGACGTCCTCGCCATGGCAGACATCGAGCGAGCTCGGTCTGCTCATTTGGCTCGTCTGTCGTTGATAGTTGATAATTGATAGTTAGTCGCTTCGCGACGATATCTAGAATTAATCATCAGACCTTTATTAATTAACAAACTCTAATGTGTGGTAATTTTTGCAAAAAGCGTAGGCGCAAACGGATTTCGTTTATATATTTGCAAACAGAATAACAATTATTCTATAAATATTACGCAGATGAAGAAAAATCTTATTATGTTGTTGGCAGTACTCGTACTCGGTATGGTAATGCCTGTATCAGTAAACGCAGACGGTAATGTGTATATCTCTACCGGAAAGAGTGCGAAGAAGTATCATAAGTCACGCGACTGTCGTGCGATAAAGAATCTTGATAAGAGCTCGATAAAATCGCTCAGTGTTAAAGAGGCAGAGAATATTGGACGTACAGAATGTCTCTTCTGTTATGGCAGTACGAAGGTGGCAAGGAAAACCACTAAGAAAGTAGCAAAGAAAGACCTAGACAAAGAGGTGGCTAAAGCAGAGAAAGAAGGTAAGAAGATAGAGGTAAAGAAGACCACTACTGTAAAGAAGGAAACGAAGAAGGTAGTTGAGGAGAAAGACGAGAAGGCTACTACCAAGAAAGCAGCTACTACGAAGAAGTCTACCGCAAAGAAGTCAACTACCAAGAAAGCAGATAAGGATGCTGATAAAGAGGTAAAGAAAGCTACTAAGAAAACCACTACCAAGAAGGCTGACAAAGATGCTGACAAGGAAGTGAAGAAGGCTACAAAGAAAACCTCTACCAAGAAGGCTGATAAAGATGCAGACAAGGAAGTGAAGAAGGCTACTAAGAAGACGACAACTAAGAAGTCTACAGAGGAGAAGGCCGAGAAGAAGACAAAGAAGACCACGAAGAAAGCTTCTAAGAAGTCTGATGACGAGGAGAAGTCTTCTAAGACCAAGAAGGCCTCTACGAAGAAGTCAACCAAGAAAGCTGCTTAACAACAGCTCTTACATAATAAAAAGCGCGTCACCGACGCGCTTTTTTATGTTCCTTACTCTTCTGTGACAGAGAATTGGTCTTTTCCGACACCGCAGACGGGACAAACCCAATCATCGGGGATATCTTCAAACGGAGTACCGGGTTCGATACCGCAATCAGGATCGCCTACTGCAGGGTCGTAAACCCAACCACATACATCACAAACATACTTCTTCATAGTCTCTTGATTTTAAAATTAATAATTCTTTTGTCGGATGCGAAGATAAGATATTTTTCTTTACGATGCAAGATTTTCGGTATTTTTTTTGTCTTATCAAAAAAAATAAGTACATTTGCGACTGTTTTCGAGGAAACGTATTTTACTAAATATTTAGAACAATGAAGATTGATCAATTCAATTTTGCCAATCACAAGGCAATCGTACGCGTGGACTTCAATGTTCCACTCGATGAGAATGGTAATGTTACCGACGACACCCGTATCCGCGGTGCCCTTCCTACACTGAAAAAGATTCTCGCTGACGGCGGTGCTCTTATTATGATGAGTCACATGGGTAAACCAAAAGGTAAGGTTAATCCTAAGATGTCTCTCAAGCAGATTGTGCCAAACGTATCTAAGGCTCTTGGCGTAGATGTTAAGTTTGCTGACGACTGCGGTAAGGCAAAAGATGCTGCCGATGCACTGAAAGCCGGTGAGGCTCTGTTGCTCGAGAACCTCCGTTTCTACCCAGAAGAAGAGGGTAAGCCAGTAGGTATAGATAAAGAAGATCCTGCTTACGATGATGCTAAGAAGGAGATGAAGAACAGACAGAAGGATTTCGCTAAGACATTGGCTTCATACGCTGACGTATATGTTAACGACGCCTTCGGTACTGCTCACCGTAAACATGCTTCTACAGCAGTTATCGCAGACAGTTTCGATGCAGATCATAAGATGTTGGGTTACCTCATGGAGAAAGAGGTTAACGCTATCGACAACGTGCTGAAGAACGCCAAACATCCGTTTACGGCTATCATCGGTGGTAGCAAGGTAAGTAGTAAGCTTGCTGTTATCAAGAACCTCTTGGATAAGGTTGACAACCTGATCATCGGTGGTGGTATGGGTTATACTTTCATCAAGGCTCAGGGCGGTAAGATCGGTGATTCTCTCCACGAGGATGAGTTGATGCCGGAGGCACTCAACGTTATCGCTGCAGCAAAAGAGAAGGGTGTAAACCTCAGTCTTTCTGTAGCTACCGTAGCAGCAAACAAGTTTGCTAATGATGCAGACCGTCAGACTGTTGACATCTATAATATCCCTGACGGATGGGAGGGTATGGATGCTTCTGAGGAGTCACTTGCAAACTGGAAGAAGATCATCCTTGAATCAAAGACAATATTATGGAACGGACCTGTTGGCGTGTTCGAGTTTGAGAACTTCGCTCACGGTACAGGCGAGATTGCAAAATACGTAGCACAGGCAACACAGGAGAACGGTGCCTTCTCATTGGTAGGTGGTGGTGACAGCGTAGCTGCTGTCAACAAGTTCGGTCTTGCCGACAAGGTAAGCTATGTTTCTACTGGTGGTGGTGCTATGCTCGAGGCTATCGAGGGTAAGGTGCTTCCGGGAGTTGCGGCCATCTCTAATAATTGAGAATTCTTTGCTTTGCAAAGTGCGACGTCCTCGCCATGGCAGACATCAAGCAAGCTTGGTCTGCTCATTTGGCTCGTCGGTCGTTGATAATGGATAATTGATAGTTATGCTGCTTCGCAGCAGTTCTAACTGGAGTAGTTGAGCTATGAGTATTAATTCTCAATTCTCAACTATCAATTATCAATTAAAAAAGGCTTGGTCTGCTCATTTGGCTCGTCGGTCGTTGATAGTTATGCTGCTTCGCAGCAGTTCTATTTCAATTAAAAAAATCTTCAGAGCGAAAAGCCCTGGAGATTTTTTTTTGCAGGCGTACATAGAAATATCGCGTTAAAAAATATTTAATTATCACAAATAATTAGAATTAATAACCCGAAAAACGCAATAACTATCTGAAAATGAGAAAAAAGTCGTAACTTTGCAGCCCAAAAGCGGCCAAAAGTGCCGTAATGTAAAAAGTTTTGACAAAAAATACAATAAAATATAATTAAAAATAAAGTAAAATGCCTACAATTCAACAATTAGTGAGAAANGGCCGAAAGGTGCTTGTAGACAAGAGCAAGTCACCAGCGTTGGACAGTTGTCCGCAGCGTCGTGGTGTCTGTGTTCGTGTTTACACCACGACACCTAAGAAGCCTAATTCGGCAATGAGAAAGGTTGCCCGTGTGAGATTAACAAACTCTAAGGAGGTNAACTCCTACATTCCAGGAGAAGGTCATAACTTGCAGGAACACAGTATCGTACTGGTTCGTGGCGGTAGGGTAAAAGACCTTCCAGGTGTACGTTATCACATCGTTCGTGGAACACTCGATACAGCAGGTGTTGCCAACAGAACACAGCGTCGTAGTAAGTACGGTGCAAAGCGTCCAAAGGCCGCTAAGAAGTAAGGATAACATTTGATACATTATTTATTAATAGTTTTGCTGGAGAATTGTTATACGGTTGAGTAAATGCCTTAGCGTAGGCGTTGAAGACAAGAGACAGCCCTCAAGCAATGTTTAAATTTTTCTAAGATGCGTAAAGCAAAACCAAAGAAGCGCGTGGTTCTTCCAGATCCCGTGTACAATGACACAAAGGTGTCTAAATTCGTTAACCATCTGATGTTTGATGGAAAGAAGAGCATTTCTTACAAGATTTTCTATAATGCTCTNGAAACAGTAAAAGAGAAAATGGGTGATCAGGAGATGTCNGCTCTTGAGGTATGGAAAAAAGCCCTTGACAACATTACCCCACAGGTTGAGGTAAAGAGTCGTCGTATCGGTGGTGCTACATTCCAGGTTCCTACAGAGATCCGTCCCGATCGTAAAGAGAGTGTTTCTATGAAGAACATGATCAACTTTGCTCGTAAACGTAGCGGTAAGTCAATGTCTGACAAGCTCGCAGCAGAGATCATGGATGCGTTCAACAACCAGGGTGGTGCCTTCAAACGTAAGGAAGATATGCACCGTATGGCTGAGGCTAACCGTGCTTTTGCTCATTTCAGATTCTAATAACATAAAGGTAAAAAGATAGAAAATGGCAAAGCAAGATCTTCATTTGACACGTAACATCGGTATCATGGCCCACATCGATGCCGGTAAGACAACGACATCAGAGCGTATATTGTTCTACACTGGTAAGACNCACAAGATCGGTGAGGTTCACGACGGTGCAGCAACAATGGACTGGATGGCACAGGAGCAGGAGCGTGGTATCACTATCACTTCTGCAGCTACCACATGTAACTGGAAATGGAATAATAATAGCTACAAGATCAACTTGATCGACACTCCGGGACACGTAGACTTTACCGCAGAGGTTGAGCGTTCACTNCGTGTACTCGATGGTGCCGTAGCAACATACAGTGCTGCTGACGGTGTACAGCCACAGTCTGAGACCGTATGGCGTCAGGCAGACAAATACAACGTACCACGTATCGGTTATGTTAACAAGATGGACCGTAGTGGTGCCAACTTCTTCGAGACCGTACAGCAGATGAAGGATATCNTGGGTGCTAANCCTGTTGTTCTTCAGGTGCCAATAGGTGCAGAGGAGAACTTCAAAGGTGTAGTAGACCTNNTGAAGATGAAGGCTATCCTGTGGCACGATGAGACNATGGGTGCTGACTATGACGTAGAGGATATCCCTGCCGATCTTCAGGCAGAGTGTGAGGANTGGAGAGGTAAACTCCTGGAGCAGGCTGCAGAATATGACGATGCTCTGATGGAGAAATACTTCGACGATCCTTCNAAGATTTCNGAGGATGAGGTTATAGCAGCTATCCGTAAGGGAACAGTGAAGATGGAGATTTGTCCTGTTTGCTGTGGTTCTTCATACAAGAACAAAGGTGTACANCCTNTGCTCGACTACGTATGTATGTTCCTTCCTTCACCACTGGATACAGAGGCTATCGTTGGTGTTAACCCGGATACAGAGGAAGAAGAGAGCCGTAAACCATCTGAGGATGAGCCTACAGCAGCTCTTGCATTTAAGATTGCTACCGATCCATTCATGGGTCGTCTGGTATTCTTCCGCGTATACTCAGGAAAGGTTACAGCAGGAAGTTACGTATACAACCCACGTTCTGGAAAGAAAGAGCGTATCAGCCGTCTGTTCCAGATGAACTCCAACAAGGAGATACCAATGGATTCTATCGACGCCGGTGATATCGGTGCAGGTGTAGGTTTCAAGGATATCCGTACAGGTGATACACTCTGTGATGAGAACGCACCTATCGTACTTGAGTCAATGACCTTCCCTGATACTGTGATCTCTATCGCCGTAGAACCAAAGAGTCAGGCAGATATCGCTAAACTCGATAACGGTCTTGCTAAACTTGCNGAGGAGGATCCTACGTTTACAGTACGTACCGACGAGCAGAGCGGTCAGACGATTATCTCTGGTATGGGTGAGCTTCACCTCGATATCATTATCGACCGTCTGAAGAGAGAGTTCAAGGTAGANTGTAACCAGGGTAAGCCACAGGTTAACTATAAAGAGGCTATCACTAAGGAGTTCACACTCCGTGAGGTATATAAGAAACAGAGTGGTGGTCGTGGTAAGTTCGCCGACATCATCGTTACTATCGGTCCTAAGGATCCCGACTACAAAGAAGGCGATNTGCAGTTCATCAACGAGGTGAAAGGTGGTAACGTGCCTAAGGAGTTTATCCCTTCAGTACAGAAAGGTTTCCAGGATTCACTGAAGAACGGTGTTCTCGGTGGTTATCCTATGACCGGAATGAAGGTAACCCTTACCGATGGTAGCTTCCACCCTGTAGACTCTGACCAGTTGTCATTCGAGTTGGCAGCCCACAACGCATTCAAGAACGGTTGTCCTAAGGCAGGTCCTGTCTTGATGGAGCCTATCATGAAGGTAGAGGTTGTTACTCCTGAGGAGAACATGGGAGATGTTATCGGTGACCTCAACAAACGTCGTGGTCAGGTAGAAGGAATGGAAGAGGCTCGTAGCGGTGCCCGTGTCGTAAAAGCCATGGTGCCACTGTCAGAGATGTTCGGTTATGTTACCGCTCTCCGTACCATCACCTCAGGTCGTGCCACCAGTTCAATGGAGTACGATCATCACGCACCACTGTCAAGTGCTATTGCCAAGGCAGTGCTTGAGGAAGTAAAAGGTCGTACCGACTTAGTATAAAACAACGGGAACCGCTTAGCGAATGACTCTTAAGCGGTTCCCCCTATTATAAACAAGAAAAAGAANNTTAAANAGACATGAGTCAGAAAATCAGAATCAAACTGAAATCTTACGATCACACACTCGTAGACAAGTCAGCAGAGAAGATCGTAAAGGCAGTGAAGACAACAGGTGCTATCGTTAGCGGTCCTATTCCATTGCCAACACACAAGAGAATCTACACGGTTAACCGTAGTACATTCGTAAACAAAAAATCACGTGAGCAGTTCCAGTTGTGTAACTACAAGCGTCTTATCGACATCTACAGNTCATCATCAAAGACTGTTGATGCATTGATGAAATTGGAGTTGCCTAGTGGTGTAGAAGTAGAGATAAAGGTGTAATTTATTAATATTTATTGAAATGCCAGGATTAATTGGAAAGAAAATCGGAATGACATCCGTTTTCAGTGCCGACGGTAAGAACGTACCGTGCACTGTTATCGAAGCAGGTCCTTGTGTTGTTACCCAGGTCAAGACAGAAGAGAAAGACGGTTACAAAGCCGTTCAGCTCGGTTTTGGCGAGGCTAAGGAGAAGAACACCTCAAAGCCAATGATGGGTTGCTTCAAGAAAGCAGGAACAACACCAAAGAGACACTTGGCCGAGTTCAAGTTTGACGAGGATTATAACCTCGGTGACACTATTACCGTAGACATCTTCAACGACACAGAGTTTGTAGATGTTGTAGGAACTTCTAAGGGACATGGTTTCCAGGGTGTAATGAAACGCCACGGTTTNGGTGGTGTTGGTCAGAGTACTCACGGTCAGGACGACCGNGCACGTAAGCCGGGATCTATCGGTGCATGTTCTTACCCAGCAAAGGTGTTCAAGGGTATGCGCATGGCAGGTCAGATGGGCGGTGACAGAGTTACGACCCAGAACCTCAGAGTATTAAANNTAATTCCAGAGCACAACCTCATCCTTGTAAAGGGAAGCGTTGCTGGATGTAAAGGTTCAACCGTGTTAATCAAGAAGTAATGGATATCAATGTATTAAATATCAAGGGTGAGCAGACCGGAAGAACGGTAACCCTTAATGATTCTGTTTTCGGTATTGAGCCAAACGATCACGTTATCTATCTTGACGTGAAGCAGCATTTGGCTAACAAGCGCCAGGGAACAGCTAAGTCAAAGGAGAGAAGTGAGCACGCTGGTTCAACCCGTAAGTTGATCCGTCAGAAAGGTAGCGGTGGTGCTCGTCGTGGTGACATCAATTCACCTGTACTTGTAGGTGGTGGTAGAGTATTTGGTCCTACACCACGTGACTACAGTTTCAAACTCAACAAGAAGGTTAAGTCTTTAGCTCGTAGAAGTGCACTTTCTTACAAGGCTCAGGACAATGCCATCATCGTTGTTGAGGACTTCACTTTTGACGCACCAAAGACAAAAGATTTCGTAAATGTTGTTAAGAATCTTAAAGTTGACGACAAGAAATCTCTCTTTGTTTTGTCAGGTTCAAATAAAAACGTATATTTGTCGGCTCGTAATTTGCAGGGTAGCAAGATTACTGCAGCGAATCTGCTCAATACATACAGTGTATTGGACGCAGATGTGTTGGTAGTGACTGAGGAATCTCTGAAGACCATCGAGCAGATGTTATCAAAGTAAAAGGAGACACAAGATATGGCAATAATAGTAAAACCATTGGTTACTGAGAAGATGACCAATATTACGGAGAAGCGATCAAACCGTTATGGTTTCATCGTTAGTCCGGAGGCCAACAAGCTCGAGATCAAGAAAGAGATCGAGGGTCTCTACAGTGTAACAGTAGAAGATGTTAACACCCTTCGTTACGCAGGAAAGCGTTCAAGTCGTTGGACGAAGCGCGGTCTCGTGAGAGGTCAGAAGAATGCGTTCAAGAAGGCTATCGTAACCCTTAAGGAGGGTGACACTATTGATTTTTATAGCAATATTGAAGAATAAAAAATGGCAGTACGTAAATTAAAGCCGGTTACACCCGGTCAAAGACACAAAGTTATTGGCACGTTCGAGGATATTACTGCATCCGTGCCAGAGAAGTCTCTCACTTACGGTAAGCGTTCTTCAGGTGGTAGAAATAACACCGGTAAGATGACAGTAAGATACATCGGTGGCGGTCACAAGAGAAAGTACCGTTTCATCGACTTCAAGAGAGAGAAGGATGGTGTTCCAGCTGTAGTGAAGACAATCGAGTATGATCCTAACCGTTCAGCTCGCATTGCGTTGTTATACTACGCTGATGGTGAAAAACGTTACATTATTGCTCCTAATGGATTGCAAGTGGGAACGACATTGATGTCTGGTTCGGAAGCAGCTCCTGAGGTAGGTAATGCACTTCCACTGGCCAACATCCCTGTTGGAACAGTTATTCACAACATCGAGTTACGTCCTGGTCAGGGCGCTCTGTTGGTACGTTCAGCAGGAAATTTTGCTCAGTTGACTTCTCGTGAGGGCAGTTATTGTGTTATTAAGCTTCCTTCGGGTGAGACCCGTAAGATTCTAAGCGCTTGTAAAGCTACAGTAGGTAGTGTAGGAAACTCTGACCACGCTTTGGAGAAGAGCGGTAAGGCAGGTAGAAGCCGTTGGTTAGGTCGTCGTCCTCACAACCGTGGTGTTGTTATGAACCCGCATGATCACCCAATGGGTGGTGGTGAAGGTCGTCAGTCAGGTGGACACCCACGTTCACGTAAGGGCTTGTACGCTAAGGGTCTGAAGACACGCGCACCAAAGAAGCTTTCTAACAAGTATATAATCGAAAGAGCAAGTAAATAACAAGCAAGAAGAGTAAATTATGAGTCGTTCATTAAAAAAAGGTCCATATATAAACGTATCTCTTGAGAAGAAGATTCTCGCCATGAACGAGAGTGGCAAGAAGAGCGTTGTAAAGACATGGGCTCGTGCATCAATGATCTCACCGGATTTCGTGGGTCACACTGTTGCAGTTCATAACGGAAATAAATTTATTCCTGTTTACATTACCGAAAACATGGTAGGCCATAAGTTGGGCGAGTTCTCTCCCACACGTAGATTTGGCGGNCATGCTGGTAACAAGAAGTAACAGGTAAGCATTAAAAGAAAAAGTAATGGGAGCAAGAAAACATAATTCAGCTGAAAAGAGAAAAGAAGCCCTGAAGTCGGTTTCTTTCGCCAAACTCAACGGCGTTCCCTCTTCACCACGTAAGATGCGCTACGTAGTAGACATGGTTCGTGGCATGGAGGTAAACCGTGCACTTGGTGTACTCAGATTCTCTAAAAAGGCAGCGGCTGCCGATGTAGAGAAATTATTGCGTTCTGCCATTGCCAACTGGGAGACAAAGAATGACCGCAAGGCAGAGGCAGGAGAATTGTATATCTCTAAGGTATTCGTTGACGAGGGCGTTACGATGAAGCGCATGCGTCCAGCGCCACAGGGTAGAGGATACAGAATACGCAAACGTTCTAACCATGTCACACTGTTTGTTGATACAAAACAGGCTGTTGGCGATACTACAAACGAAGAAAAATAAAGATAGAGATGGGACAGAAAGTTAATCCGATAAGCAACCGTCTTGGTATAATCAGAGGTTGGGATTCAAATTGGTATGGAGGCAAGGACTTCGGTGACAATCTNGTAGAAGACCAGAAGATAAGGAAGTACCTCAACGAGCGCCTCGCAAAAGCTAGCGTGTCACGCATCATTATCGAGCGTACACTGAAACTCGTCACCATCACTATCTGCACAGCCCGTCCCGGTATCGTTATCGGTAAAGGTGGTCAGGATGTTGACAAACTGAAAGTAGAACTGAAGAAGTTGTACGATAAGGATATTCAGATTAATATCTCCGAGGTTAAGAAGCCGGAGTTAGATGCTAACATAGTAGGTAATAACATCGCTCGCCAGGTAGAGGGTAAGATAGCTTACCGTCGTGCCATTAAGATGGCTATTGCCAACACTATGCGTGCCGGTGCCGAGGGTATTAAGGTTCAGATATCAGGTCGTCTCAATGGTGCTGAGATGGCTCGTAAGGAGATGTATAAAGAAGGTCGCACACCGCTTCACACCCTTCGTGCTGACATAGACTACTGTCAGACAGAGGCCTTGACAAAGGTAGGTCTGTTGGGTATCAAGGTATGGATATGCCGCGGTGAGATCTATGGCAAGCCCGATTTGATGCCAAATCTTACAGAAAAGAAAGATAACGGTCGTCAGGGTGGTCAGAGATCAAAGGGTGGCCGTAGAAGAAACAGTAATCGTTAAAAGTAAAGCATCATGTTACAACCCAAGAGAGTTAGATATAGAAGACCTCAGGATGGTCGTGGCAACAAAGGCAACGCCCAGAGAGGTAATCAGCTGGCATTTGGTTCTTTCGGAATCAAGACATTGGAGTCTAAGTGGCTCGATTCACGCCAGATTGAGGCAGCGCGTGTAGCTGTCAACCGTTATATGCAGCGTGAGGGTCAGGTGTGGATCCGCATTTTCCCGGATAAACCAATCACCCGTAAGCCAGCAGACGTACGTATGGGTAAGGGTAAAGGAGATGTAGCCGGATGGGTTGCACCTGTTACCCCAGGACGTATCCTCTTCGAAGTAGAGGGAGTATCATTCGACATAGCAAAAGAGGCATTGCGCCTTGCAGCACAGAAACTCCCTGTTAAGACAAAGTTCGTCGTAAGACGTGATTATGATAAAAACGCGTAATTCAGTATGAAGATAAAAGAAGTAAGAGAACTCGATGACAAGACATTGGCAGAGAGACTGGAGACAGAAGTGGCAAACTACGATCAGATGAAGTTGAACCACTCTATCACCCCACTGGCAAATCCTACTCAGATCAAGGCTGCTCGCAAGACGATAGCTCGTATGAAGACTGAACTACGTCAGAGAGAACTTAATAAATAACGATGGTCCAGATGGAAACAAGGAATTTGAGAAAGACAAGACAGGGTGTTGTTATAAGTAACAAAATGGATAAAACCATTGTTATAGCAGCTAAGTTCAAGGAGAAACACCCTATGTATGGTAAGTTCGTTCAGAAGACGAAGAAATACCACGTTCATGATGAGAAGAATGAGGCTAATGTAGGTGATACAGTCCTCATTATGGANACCCGTCCTTTGAGTAAGACAAAGAGATGGAGATTAGTTCAAATAATAGAAAAAGCTAAGTAATTATGATACAGGCAGAATCAAGACTTACAGTTTGTGATAACAGCGGTGCCAAGGAAGCTCTCTGCATAAGAGTGCTCGGTGGTACAAAACGCCGTTATGCGAGTGTCGGTGATGTGATCGTCGTTTCAGTAAAGAACGTGATCCCATCTGGCGAATTGAAAAAAGGTGCAGTATCAAAGGCTTTAGTTGTTCGCACAAAGAAAGAGATCCGTCGTGCAGACGGTTCATACATCCGTTTTGATGATAACGCATGTGTATTGCTCAACAATGCAGGTGAGCTTCGTGGTAGCCGTATCTTCGGTCCTGTAGCTCGTGAGCTGAGAGCTGTGAATATGAAAGTCGTATCTTTAGCACCAGAGGTTCTTTAACAATAAACTTAAGAAGTGATGACAAAATTTCATATTAGAAAAGACGATACTGTTATTGTTCTGTCGGGAAATGACAAGGGCAAGACAGGTAAGGTGCTGAAGATTGTTACTGACTCAAACAGAGCTATCGTAGAAGGCATCAACATGGTGTCAAAGAGCACGAAGCCGAGCGCCAAGAACCCACAGGGTGGCATCATCAAGCAGGAGGCTCCAATACATATCTCGAATCTGAGTCTTATCGATCCTGAGAGTGGCAAGGCTACCCGTGTAGGTATTAAGAAAACTGATGACGGCAAGAAAGTACGCATCGCTAAAAAATCAGGTAAGGAGATTAAGTAATGAATACAGCAAGTTTGAAAAAAGTATATGCCGACGAGATCGCTCCGGCACTACTGAAACAGTTTAATTATTCTTCTAAGATGCAGGTACCTGTACTTAAGAAGATTGTGGTTAACCAAGGTTTGGGTGATGCTACACAGGATAAGAAGATCATCGATGTAGCAATCAATGAGATCACCAACATTACGGGTCAGAAGGCTGTTGCAACATATTCTAAGAAGGATATCGCCAACTTCAAGCTTCGTAAGAAGATGCCAATCGGTGTTATGGTGACATTGCGCAGAGAGCGTATGTATGAGTTCCTCGAGAAACTCGTTCGTATCGCCCTTCCTCGTATCCGTGACTTCAAGGGTATAGAGAGCAAGTTTGACGGTAAGGGAAATTACACTCTTGGTATTCAGGAGCAGATAATCTTCCCAGAGATCAACATCGACTCTGTAGACCGTATTCAGGGTATGAACATCACCTTCGTGACATCTGCTCGTACAGACGAAGAGGGTTATGCATTACTCAAAGGTTTTGGATTACCATTCAAAGACGCTAAAAAAGACTAAAATATGGCAAAGGAATCAATGAAAGCCCGCGAGGTAAAGCGCGCTAAGTTAGTTGCAAGATACGCTAAGAAACGTGCAGAGCTGAAGAAGGTCATCGCTACAAGCAATGATCCGGCAGAGGCTTACGAGGCAGCTCGCAAACTGCAGAGCATCCCACGTAACGCTAATCCTATCCGTCTGCACAACCGTTGCAAGGTAACTGGTCGTCCAAAGGGATATATCCGTCAGTTCGGACTCTCCCGTATCCAGTTCCGTGAGATGGCATCACAGGGACTTATCCCAGGCGTAACGAAAGCAAGTTGGTAAGAGAAACGAGATTTTTAATATTGTCGGGGCAGTCCCGATTAATTAAACTTTTATAAAATGACAGATCCAATAGCAGATTATCTGACGAGGTTGAGAAACGCCATCATGGCACACCACAGAGTGGTGGAGGTACCAGCCTCAAATTTGAAGAAAGAGATCACAAAGATCCTTTTCGAGAAGGGTTACATCCTGAACTACAAGTTCATCGAGGATGGTCCTCAGGGTACAATCAAGGTAGCCTTGAAGTATGACCCGTCAACAAAGACCAGCGCTATCAAGCGTCTGGAAAGAGTGTCTACCCCAGGTTTACGTAAGTATACTGGTTACAAAGACATGCCGAGAGTAATTAACGGATTAGGTATAGCTATCTTATCTACATCCAAAGGTGTAATGACAAACAAGGAAGCCTCAGAGCAGAAGATCGGCGGTGAGGTTCTTTGCTACGTTTATTAATGGAGGGCTTAATATGTCAAGAATAGGTAAATTGCCAATAAGTGTTCCTGCAGGAGTAACTGTAGAGCAGAAAGACAATATTGTCACTGTTAAGAAAGGAAACGTAGAACTCACACAGAAGATCGACCCTTCNATCATCATGAAGGTAGAGAACGGTGAGATTACATTCGAGATCGACGAGAAGAGTAGCGTAGACCAGAAGCAGAAACAGGCATTCCACGGTCTTTATCGTTCACTGATCAACAATATGGTTATCGGTGTGAGCGAGGGATACAAGAAGACATTGGAGCTTGTAGGTGTCGGTTACCGTGTATCTAACCAGGGCAACCTGTTAGAGTTTTCACTGGGTTACACCCATCCGATATTCATTCAACTGCCGAAGGAGATTAAGGTTGAGACGAAGTCAGAGAGAAACCAGAATCCTATAATTATCTTGGAAAGCGCCGACAAGCAGTTGCTTGGTATGGTATGCGCAAAAATTCGTTCTTTCCGCAAGCCTGAGCCTTACAAAGGAAAAGGTGTTCTATTCCAGGGCGAAGTCATCCGTAGAAAGTCTGGTAAGACAGCTTCAGCTAAGTAACATTAAAATTTTTACGATTATGACAACAAAGAAAGTAGAAAGACGAATAAAGATAAAGCACAGAATTCGTAAAAGCGTAAACGGCACTACAGAGCGTCCTCGTATGAGCGTGTTCCGTAGCAACAAGCAGATTTACGTTCAGATAATAAATGATTTGACCGGCACGACATTAGCTTCAGCTTCTTCTTTAGGTATGGAGAAGATGCCAAAGATCGAGCAGGCAGAGAAGGTAGGTGAGCTCATCGCCAACAAAGCCAAGGAAGCTGGTATAGAANGTGTAGTGTTCGACCGTAACGGTTATCTCTACCATGGTAGGGTACAGAGTCTGGCCGACGGAGCAAGAAAGGGAGGACTTAAATTTTAATCGATTATGGCAATGAACAATAAAGTAAGAGTAAGTAGCGATACAGAGCTGAAAGACCGTTTGGTAGCGATCAACCGTGTTACCAAGGTAACCAAGGGAGGTCGTACTTTCACCTTCGCTGCCATCGTAGTAGTTGGTGACGGCAACGGTATTATCGGTTATGGTCTGGGTAAGGCTGGTGAAGTAACGGCAGCCATTGCCAAGGGCGTAGAGTCAGCAAAGAAGAACCTCGTTAAGGTTCCAGTGCTCAAAGGTACCGTACCTCATGAGATAGAGACCCACTTCGGTGGTTCAAGAGTGTTGATCAAGCCAGCTGCAGCCGGTACTGGAGTAGTAGCCGGTGGTGCTATGCGTGCTGTTCTTGAGAGTGCCGGTATAACAGACGTCTTGGCTAAGTCAAAGGGTTCTTCTAACCCACACAACTTGGTAAAGGCAACAATCCAGGCANTGAGTGAGATGAGAGATGCGTATACCGTAGCCGGTACACGTGGTGTAAGTATGCAAAAGGTATTTAACGGATAAGGTCATGGCAAAGATAAAGATCAAACAGATAAAGAGCCGTATCAACGCTCCTAAGGATCAGAAGGCGACACTTCTCGCCCTTGGTCTTCGTAAGATATCACAGGTAGTAGAGGTTGAGGACAACCCCTGCGTGCGCGGTATGATCAAGAAAGTTCATCATCTTGTAACCGTTGTTGAGTAATAATAGTCAAAAACAGATTCGAATATGAAATTACATAATTTAAAACCGGTTGCGGGTTCTACACACTCACGTCGCAGAATAGGACGTGGTCCAGGTTCTGGATTAGGTGGCACCTCTACCCGTGGTCACAAGGGAGCCAAGGCACGCTCTGGTTACAAGAGGAAGATCGGTTTCGAGGGTGGTCAGATGCCATTGCAGCGCCGTATCCCGAAATTCGGTTTCAAGAACATCAACCACAAGGAGTATTTTGCTGTTAACCTCTCTACTCTGCAGAAACTGGCAGACGAGAAGGGTCTTTCAAAGATTACAGTAGCAGACCTTGTAGATGCACGTTTGGTAAAGAAAAATTCACTGATAAAAATTCTGGGCAACGGCAAGTTGACCGCTAAGGTAGAGGTAGAGGCTAATGCTTTCTCTAAGACAGCAGAAGAGGCTATCAAAGCTGCCGGCGGTAGCGTGACGACTGTAACAAAGTAATGTTATGAAGAAGTTTATAGAAACACTGAAGAACTGTTGGAAGGTAGAGGACTTGCGTCAGCGCTTGTTGATAACTATCTTATTTGTGGCAATATATCGTTTCGGTTCGTTCGTTGTACTGCCTGGTATTAATCCTGGCATGCTCGAACATCTGCAGTCGCAGACCGCCGGCGGTTTGATGTCACTGCTCGACATGTTCTCAGGAGGTGCATTCTCCAATGCGTCAATATTCGCATTAGGTATCATGCCCTACATCTCTGCTTCTATCGTAATGCAGTTGTTGGCAATAGCAGTGCCTTATTTCCAGAAACTTCAGCGTGAGGGTGAGAGCGGCCGTAAGAAGATAATGTGGTATACACGTCTTCTCACTGTAGGTATCCTACTGTTCCAGGCTCCTTCTTACCTTATCAACCTGAAGATGCAGGCAGCCAGCGCCTTGGCAACAGGTATCTCTTGGTCGGTATTCGTATGGCCGGCAACACTGATACTTGCGGCAGGTAGTATGTTTATCCTGTGGCTCGGTGAGCGTATCACCGACAAGGGTGTGGGTAACGGTGTGTCACTGATCATTATGATCGGTATCATCGCCCGTCTTCCACAGGCTTTCATACAGGAGATGACCAGCCGTTTCACGGCAATCACCGGTGGTGGTCTTATCATGTTCCTCATAGAGATTATCATCCTCTATGCAGTGGTATGTGCCGCTATCCTCCTGGTACAGGGCGTACGTAAGGTGCCTGTACAGTACGCAAAGCGCGTGGTAGGTAACAAACAGTATGGTGGTGCACGTCAGTACATCCCTCTGAAGCTGTTTGCTGCAAACGTGATGCCTATCATCTTCGCACAGGCTTTGATGTTTATCCCATTGGCTATAGTAAACTATTCTACCGATGGCAACTCAGGCTACATACTGCGTTCTTTGATGGATCACAGAAGCTTGTTGTACAACGTGGTATTTGCTATTCTTATCATTGCATTTACATATTTCTATACGGCAATAACATTGAATCCTCAGCAGATGGCAGAGGATATGAAGCGTAACAACGGTTTCATCCCTGGCGTTAAACCAGGTGAGGATACAGCGAACTACATCGAGACGATTATGTCGCGTATCACCCTTCCGGGTTCGTTGTTCATCGCTTTCATCGCTATCATGCCAGCGCTTGCAGGACTGCTCAATGTACAGGATGCATTCTCACAGTTCTTCGGCGGTACCTCATTGCTGATTCTTGTCGGTGTAGTTATCGACACCTTGCAGCAGATAGAGAGTTACCTGTTGATGCGTCACTATGATGGATTGCTCAATGCCGGTCGTACACGTGCAAAAGGTGCTGTATCCGCATATTAATAGTTTGTCTGGATGCAAATCTTTCTGAAGACAGAAGACGAGATAGAACTGATGCGTAAAGCCAATCAGTTGATAGGTCAGACCTTCGCTGAGTTGGCTAAGCATATAAAACCGGGTGTCACCACGTTAGAGTTGGACAAGATTGCAGAGGAGTTTATCCGCGACCATGGTGCAATACCATCGTTTAAAGGTTTCCCCAATCCTAAAGGCACCCCATTCCCTGGCAGCATCTGCACCTCAGTGAATGAGGTGGTGGTGCATGGCGTTCCAAGCAGTGAAACGGTACTGAAAGATGGTGACATTATCAGTGTCGACTGCGGTACGATAGTTGAGGGTTACAACGGTGACAGTTGTTATACCTTTTGCGTAGGCGAGGTATCCGACGATGTCAAGCGTTTGTTGAAAGTGACAAAAGAGTCGTTGTACAAGGGTATAGAACAGGCAAAAGCCGGTAATCACGTAGGTGATATCGGCAATGCCGTTCAAGACTATTGCGAGAGTAATGGTTACGGTGTAGTCCGCGAGCTTGTCGGTCACGGCATAGGTCGCGATATGCATGAAGACCCACAGGTGCCCAACTATGGTCGCCGTGGTAACGGTGCGCTGTTGAAAGAGGGTATGTGTATAGCTATAGAGCCCATGATAACGATGGGTGACCGTCATATCGGCATACTGAGTGACGGTTGGTCTATCCGCACCCTTGACGGTAAGCCCGCAGCTCATTTTGAGCATTCCATGGTGATACGTCGTGGCAGGGCAGAGATATTATCTTCGTTTGAAGAAGTAGAGACAATAGAAGGAAAATTATATTAAGCATTTATGGCAAAACAAGCTGCGATAGAGCAAGACGGCACGATAGTAGAAGCACTGAGTAATGCGATGTTCCGTGTAGAGTTGCAGAACGGTCATGAGATCACTGCACATATCTCGGGAAAGATGCGGATGCACTACATAAAAATTCTCCCCGGTGACAAGGTAAAGGTCGAGATGAGTCCTTACGACCTGTCAAAGGGACGTATCGTGTTTAGATACAAGTAATATACACAATATATGAAAACAAGAGCATCATTAAAGAAACGTACGGCGGATTGTAAGATAGTACGTCGTAAAGGTCGCTTGTTTGTTATTAACAAGAAAAACCCTAAGTACAAGATGCGTCAGGGTTAATCGACAGAAGTAATCAAATTATTTAAATTTTAAAAAACAAATGGCAATAAGAATTGTTGGAGTAGATTTGCCCCAGAACAAGCGTGGCGAAATCGCATTGACCTACATCTATGGTATAGGTCGAAGTAGTTCAGCAAAGATATTGGATAAGGCAGGAGTCAACCGTGACCTGAAGGTTTCAGAGTGGACGGATGATCAGGCAGCCAAGATCCGTGAGATTATCGGAGCTGAGTTCAAAGTAGAAGGAGATTTGAGAAGTGAGATTCAGCTCAACATCAAGCGTTTGATGGATATTGGCTGTTATCGTGGAGTTCGTCATCGTAACGGTCTTCCTGTTCGTGGTCAGAGCACCAAGAACAACGCCCGTACTCGTAAGGGACGTAAGAAGACTGTTGCAAATAAGAAAAAAGCAACTAAATAATTAGGGTCATGGCAAAGAAAACAAGTAGTTCAAAGAAGAGAAACGTTAAGGTTGACGCCATTGGTCAGCTTCACGTACATAGCTCTTTCAATAATATCATTGTGTCGCTTGCAAACAGCGAGGGTCAGATTATTTCTTGGTCTTCAGCAGGCAAGATGGGATTCCGTGGTTCAAAGAAGAACACTCCATACGCTGCACAGATGGCAGCTGAGGATTGCGCCAAGGTTGCTTACGATCTTGGTTTGCGCAAGGTGAAGGCATACGTTAAGGGTCCGGGTAACGGTCGTGAGTCAGCTATCCGTGCTTGTCATGGTGCCGGTATCGAGGTTATGGAGATTATCGACGTTACACCATTACCACATAATGGTTGCCGTCCTCCAAAGAGAAGAAGAGTTTAATTAACAATCAGAGCAGTAGTACTGTTCAAAAAAAACAATTATGGCAAGATATACAGGTCCGAAATCAAAAATTGCACGTCGATTCGGGGAACCGATTTTCGGCGCCGACAAAGTTTTGTCCAAGAGGAACTTCCCTCCTGGACAGCATGGCAACAACCGTCGCAGAAAGATGTCTGAGTACGGTGTCATGTTGGCAGAGAAGCAAAAAGCTAAGTACACTTACGGAGTGTTGGAGCGTCAGTTCCGCAACATGTTCGAGGCAGCTGCTAAGGCAGAGGGTATCACCGGTGAGGTGCTCCTTCAGAACCTCGAGAGTCGTCTTGACAATGTAGTGTTCCGTATGGGTATAGCTCCTACTAGAGCAGCCGCTCGTCAGATGGTAAACCACAAGCACATCGTCGTTGACGGTAAGGTAGTGTCAATACCTTCTTACGCAGTTAAGCCAGGCCAGATAGTAGGTGTGAGAGAGAAGGCAAAGTCTCTTGAAGTCGTAGAGGCTTCCTTGGCTGGTTTCAACCACAGCAAATATCCTTGGATAGAGTGGGACGAGACAAGCAAGAGTGGAAAGTTCCTCCACAAGCCGGAGCGTGCCGACATCCCTGAGAATATTAAGGAACAGTTAATCGTTGAGTTGTACTCTAAATAAATCATTAAATTAATGGCGATATTAGCATTTCAAAAACCTGACAAAGTAATAATGCTGGAGGCAGACAGCAAGTTCGGTAAGTTTGAGTTCCGTCCCCTCGAACCGGGGTTCGGAGTGACCGTAGGTAACGCGCTGCGCCGCATCCTGCTTTCATCGCTCGAGGGTTATGCTATCAATACTGTGCGTATTGCTGGCGTGGAGCATGAATTCTCTTCAGTACCCGGAGTGAAAGAGGATGTTACCAACATTATTTTGAACCTCAAGCAAGTGAGGTTCAAGCAGACCGTAGAAGAATTCGAGAATGAAAAAGTATCTATCACCATTGAGAACACCACAGTGTTCAAAGCAGGTGATATCAGTAACTACCTCACTGGATTTGAAGTGTTAAACCCAGATTTGGTGATTTGTCATTTAGATAGCAAAGCATCGATGCAGATGGATATCACGATCAACAAAGGTCGTGGTTACGTCACTTCTGAAGAGAACCGTGAGTTCTGCAGCGATGTGAATGTGTTACCCATCGATTCTATTTACACACCAATCCGTAACGTTAAGTACTCAGTGGAGCAGTATCGTGTAGAACAGCGTACTGACTATGAGAAACTGGTACTTGAGGTTACTACCGATGGTTCCATTAGCCCAAAAGATGCACTTAAGGATGCAGCGAAGATCCTTATCTATCACTTCATGCTCTTCTCAGACGAGAAGATCACCATCGAAGGCACTGACCAGGAAGGTAACAGTGAGTTTGATGAGGAGGTACTGCACATGCGTCAGTTGTTGAAGACGAAGCTCGTAGACATGAATCTCTCTGTACGTGCCCTCAACTGTTTGAAGGCAGCCGACGTAGAGACTCTCGGTGACCTCGTTCAGTACAACAAGACCGACCTGCTTAAGTTCCGTAACTTTGGTAAGAAATCGCTCACTGAGCTTGATGATTTGCTCTTGGGTCTGAATCTGTCTTTTGGAACTGATATTTCAAAATATAAATTAAATCAAGATTAAAAAATGAGACACAATAAGAAATTCAACCATCTGGGTCGTACTGCATCTCATCGTAACGCCATGTTGGCAAACATGTCGGTATCGTTGATTATGCACAAAAGAATCACTACGACCCTCGCCAAAGCAAAAGCTCTTAAGAAGTATGTAGAGCCTCTTATCACACGTTGTAAAGACGATTCTACAAACTCAAGACGTGTAGTATTCAGTTATCTTCAGGATAAGGAAGCTATAAAAGAACTCTTTGGCGTTGTAGCACCTAAGGTTGGTGACCGTCCAGGAGGATACACTCGTATCATCAAACTCGGTCTCCGTAAGGGTGATGCTGCAGAGATCTGTTTCATCGAACTCGTTGACTTCGATGAGAACATGATGAAGACCAAGGCTGCTAAGAAGACTCGTCGTTCACGTAGCACAAAGAAAGCTGATGCTCCTGCAGAGGAAGTAAAGGCAGAGGCTACAGAGGAGGTAAAAGCTGAAGCTGCAGAAGCTAAGGCAGAAGTAGCAGAGGAGGTTAAGGCTGAAGCTACTGAGGCTAAGGCAGAAGAGCCTGCAGCTGAGGCAGCAGAGGAGCCTAAGGCTGAATAATACAAGTAAAAAATATGCAAAAGTTGAAAGGCCGCAACTCGTGAGAGCAGCGGTCTTTTTGTGTATTATCAGTTTTTTTTGTACTTTTGCAGAGTTATAAATTACAGCATGATAATCGGTTTCGATGCCAAGAGGGCTGCACAGAACAGAACGGGACTGGGTAACTATAGCCGTTTTGTGATACGCATACTGAAAGACAGGATGCAGGAGTGTCATCTTTATATCCCTAACCCACAGAAAACGGCGGCATTGGGCACTCTTAAGGATGTTAAGGGCATAACGTTGCATTACCCTACAACACTCTTCGGACGAATTTTCCGTAGTCTGTGGCGCGTGTGGGGTGTCAGCAGCGACCTGCGGCGTGACGGTATACAACTGTATCACGGACTGAGCAACGAACTGCCTCTGAATATCCGTAAGGCAGGATGCAAGAGCATCGTAACCATCCATGACCTGATATTTCTCAGTCATCCGCAGTACTACAAACCTATAGACCGTCTTATATACAACTACAAATTCTGCAGGGCCTGCATCAATGCCGACCATATTATCGCCGTGAGTGAATATACGAAGCAGCAGATAATAAAGTACTATGGCACTAAGGGCGATAAGATAAGCGTGGTGTACCAGGGTTGTGACCCGTCCTTCTCCGTCCCTGTGGATGATGACACCCTTCAGAAGATACGGTTGCGATATATGTTGCCCGAACGTTATGTCCTTTATGTAGGCAGTATAGAAGAGCGGAAGAACCTGATGCTTGTGGCACGTGCACTGCAACATATAGATGATGACACGGTAAGGGTTGTGGCCGTAGGACGACCGACGCCCTATCTTGATAAGATAAAAAGTTTTTTACACGAAAAACAGCTTGAGGAGAGGTTCCTGTTCCTTCATGACGTACCTTTTGTCGACCTGCCCGCATTGTATCATGCCGCCTCCGTCTTCGTATACCCTTCACGCATAGAAGGTTTCGGTATCCCGATGTTAGAGGCTATCAGTGCCGGTGTTCCCGCTATCGGTTGCACGGGAAGCTGTCTTGAAGAGGCCGGCGGTCCTGGTTCCCTGTATGTTGATCCCGATGATGCTCAAGGCATGGCAGATGCGATAATGTCGATATGGAACGATGCCGACCGCGCTGCAAAGATGGTGGAGGAGGGCAGACGCTACGCCCAGCGCTTTACCGATGAAAAGCTTAGCGCTTCTCTTATACTAGCGTATAAGATAGTTGATAATTGATAGTTGATAATTGATAGTTAGTAGCTTCGCGACTATATACAGACATTATAAAGGATATTTAATTATCAATTCTCCATTTTCAACTATCAACTAACTAAGTTTTAGTTATACCGAGTGTGGCGATGCTGATTTTTATGTTGCCCGCCTTCATCAGTTCCTTTCCGCATGCTACCAATGTAGCGCCTGTGGTAAGGATATCATCCACTAACAGGATATGTTTTCCAGTGATATCCGCTTTATCGTTGACCTTGAATACCGCCGAGACGTTCTCCATACGTCCCTGTCGACCTTTCTTTGTCTGACTCTCCACAAAAACATCACGTGTAATGATATTGCAGTCAACGGGTTTGTTTGTTATTTCAGATAGACCTTGCGCTATCATCTCACTTTGGTTGTATCCCCTTTGCCTACGCCTTTTCTTTGCTATCGGCACAGGTACTATGACATCAATATCGTCGAAGAACCCTGAGTTGAGATACTCCTCTGCCAACATCCTTCCTAATGTCACTCCGATATAAGGTTTGTTGTGGTACTTTAGGTTGTATATCAGATTGGCCGTTTGTGCGTGGGGACTGTAGTAGAACAACGCTACCGCTTTCTCTATAGGCAGCAGAACCCAAAACATCTTAGCCATCTCGTTGTTATATGTGTCTTTAGCATAGTTGGTACGGGGAAGGTTCATGTTACACAACGTGCACATCGTGTCTTCTGTCATGGTAAGTCGTCTTCCGCATACGTTACAGGCGCGTGGTGATATCAGATCTACCAACCGCGCCCACAGTTTAGCAATCGTCTTCATCGGCAAGATATTCCAGTTCACTGTCATCCACGCACTGTCGTATAATATCCATGGTATATCCTCTCCCCAACGCAAACCGTATCAGTTTGGCGCGTCTCTCATAATCGCTGCTGGCTTTGATACTACGTTTCTTGCTCTTTATCAGTTGACGTAATATAGTGAGGTATTTACTGTCGCTGATGCCATCCAGTACCTCGTTTTGTATTTCCTTGGGGATATGTTTTATCCACAGAGCCTGTTCGATTTTTCTGCGTCCCCACTTGCTGTATGTTATCTTGTCGTTCACGAAGGCACGTGTATATCTCGTCTCGTCTATAAACTTATTCTCCGTCAGGTATTGCATGATGCGTGCCTGTTCTTCCTCCGTCAACTGCCACCGTTGCATCTTCGTCAACACGTCGTGGCAGCACTGTTCCGATTTAGAGCATAAGTCTGCAAGCTCCAGCAGTGCCTGTCTCTCTGTTTTCTTAGTATTAGACCTTTTCATTTTCTGCATATTATAAATCTCTGTTTTCCAAAGATATCCTCGTGTATCTCATTTCTGTCGAATCCCTCTCTCTGTAGCATCTCCGTCATTTCATTTACGAATAACGGATTTATCTCCAACAGCAGTCTTCCATTTTCGTCGAGCGTCTTAGCGGCATATCGGGCTATCGCCTTATAAAACAGCAACGGATCGTCGTCGCTTACGAATAGAGCTTCGTGCGGCTCGTAGTCAACCACGTTGGTGTGCATCGAGGCTTTCTCCTTCATTGCGATATATGGAGGGTTGCTTACGATAATATCCCATTTCTCGTTTGTCTCATCGGTTTTTAGAATATCCCTTTTGCGTATCGTTACATTAGCACCGAGCTTACTGTTGTTCTCCTGTGCCACTTTTATTGCCTCGTCGGATATGTCCCAAGCTTCCACGTATGCCTTGAGGCTATTTAGCGCCATGGTTATAGCGATACATCCGCTTCCCGTACCGATATCCAATATCCTTGTGCCAGCGTTTATTGTTTCTGTAGCCTCTCCGCTGCACAGCCACTGTGTCTCGGGTCTGGGTATCAATACCCCGGGTCTAACGATGAAGGTTCTGTCGCAGAAAGATGCCGTACCGAGAACATACTGCACCGGTTCCCCCTTACTCAGTCGGCTCATAATATCGCCCAGTTTCTGCCGTTGTACTCCATCCATCTTTTCTAGAGCACCGCTATACACGTCGGCACGCGAAAGGTTAAAGCCCTCCTCCAATACGGTAAAGACGATGGCTTGTGCCTCACGGTCGTCATAAAAATCAGACAGTTGCGCTCTAAGTGATGATAGTGTACACATATACTTGTGCAAATATAGTCAAAATTTCTAATTCTCAATTATCAACTATCAATTATCAATTAAAAAAGAGGTTTTTATTTCGTATCCTTGCCCAAAAGTCAAAAAAAAAGTGACTTTTGGGCAAGGATAGGAGTATTTTTGTCAAAAAAGTAGCAAAGGTAATCATTTTTTTATTACCTTTGCATTAAAATTGACAACGATGACAATATCTCAATGGATAAAAGACCGAGAATTAATTGGGTATACTACGTTCTCTGTAGATGACGTCGTATCAGCTTTTCCGTTATTGGATTATGGGCAAATAAAGAATACCTTGTATAGGCTAACACAATCAAAAGATATTTCTGGCGTATATAAAGGTTTTTACGTTGTAATCCCACCACATTATAAGAAGAAAGGAGTGGTACATCCGTCATACTATATCAATCAACTGATGCGCCACCTACAAAAGCCATATTATGTTGGGTTGTTAAATGCGGCAGAAATATTTGGGGCAGCACACCAAAGAGCACAGACCTATACTATTGTCACAACACGGCCAATGACAAACACGTCAGTAAGTAAGAATCCAATTCTTAGATGGATATATGTAAGTAGAATCCCTAACGATTTGTTGATCTCCAAGAACTCAGAGACGAGCAGCGTAAAATATTCCAATGCAGAATTGACAGCGTTGGATCTTGTGCAATACGCTAGTCACATTGGTGGGCTTAGCCGTTCTGCAACGGTTTTAGCGGAACTTTGCGAAAATACAGATTTCACTAGATTAAATGATGCATTTTTATATTACGTCAAAATATCAACATTCCAGAGACTTGGATATATCCTTGATGAGATACTTGAGCAACATGAGCAAGCGGAAGAAATCCATCAATTTCTTTCTGGAAGGGGAAAACGGTTACACTATGTAAAATTGAGCAGCAAAAGTACTCTACCCGTCAGAGAGTTGTCAAAGAAATGGAAAATAGAAATGAATACGCAAATAGAAATAGATGACCTATGATAGATCGGAATACCATTGTTAGATGGCATGACATCGCTCCATGGAATGATTACGCACAGGTAGAGCAAGATCTATTGAAATGTAATGTAAAGACTTATCATTTTGACGAACTATTAGGAACTAAGATGCGCGCACTCTATCAGCGAAAGAAAGGGCGAGACCTTTTTGACCTCTATCACGCTTTGACCACCGTGAAGGTGAATACTGATGATGTGATAGCTTGTTACAAACGCTATATGGAATTTGTTGTCGCTCAGCCACCAAGTTACAAGCAGTATGTTGCTAATATGGAAATGAAGATGCAAGATGATGAGTTTCTTCATGACATGGACATGTTGATTAGACCGGAACTTTCGTATGCCCCCATTACTGCTTATGAAACCGTAAAAACGCAGTTGATAGATAAGTTAAAATAGGCATTCAATTCTCAATTGTGTAAGCTTGTTTATGGGCTCTATCGTCACCTTCATTTGTATTCTGTCCGTTGCAAGGATATCGTGCTGCCGGTCTACGGTTACGGTGACGGCTTGTGCCTGTAAGGTTTTGTCACGGGTGCTGACCAACAGCTGCAGCAGAGCTTCGTTTACCGCATTTTCTATCTCTGTAGCTGCGGCGGGAGAGAGCCTGCCGTTGAGAGTGTTCCAATCGCGGGCTATGAAGGGTAGGAGAGTGTTTCGGACTATCCTCTTCACTTTCCTCATCACCCTGCAACGTGATATGGTATTAAACTCTCCCGTACCCAACGTGTGTTCGTCAGACAGTATCCGTCTTGAAGGTAATGACTCGTATGTCAGAGGATAGAGAAAACGCCGCTTGTCTAACGCTACCTTTTCTTCATTGCTGATACTGTGTGCACCGTCGATAAGTCCCGTCACTACCTCACTGATATCCTCGTTTTTGTTGAGGTCATAGCGTTGTACCCACGCGATACTGTCTTCGGCGGGAGCGCAGGAAAGCATCGCCATCACCTTACCGATCATCCCTACGGGAGTATTCTTCTCCGTACACTGTTGCATCGATATCACCTCATCGCTGTCGTCTTGTCCGAATACCACCGAGAGATTATCACACTGCGGTACATCGTCTGTCATAAGAAACCGATTCCCGTTAACGATGATATTCATGTCTGCATCCTTTGCGACACGGGCTATCGCCGTAAGAACACCCTCTTGTTCCGTCCATATCCCCGTTTGGAAGATACCCAGTTTGTTGTCTTGTTGCAGTTGGATGAGTTTAGAGAAATCAGGATTTCCCTCTTCATCCGAACACGGCAACAGAGCGACGGTAAGCGGTCTCTCGTCGTCAGTCCACTCGTAAAACTGTCGTATATGGTAATAGGGAATGCCGCACAACACCTCCGTCGTTATGCCAGCCTCTACCGCTTCTTCCAAAGAGTGGATACATGTTGTAAGAGGTTCCAGCGTGTGATATGTAGTATCAAAGACGAGGGCTGTGAAACCCTCGTCGATGTTAGAATGAAAGGTCGTTGCTCCTTTCTGAAGTATTATTCTATCGTTAAGCATTTTTATGTCTCTTTGTTGTTAAGCGTGGCATGCAGCCACAGAGCATTCTCCGACCAAAAAGCAAACTGTTCGTCGTCCATGTCTTCGAGTTTATACTGCGGGAAGTAGAAACTCATTATTGCTATGCGCTGTTGGAAGAGGTCGTTCCGCCCCACCTTCCAGCGCTTTATAGCTTTACCATTTCCGCCTGTCTACTTTCTATTATCGCTGCCACCTTGGCCATAGTACCGTAACAGAAGAGTTCCTCATCGTCAATCATCTCGCTGTCACCCTCTATGAAACAGAGTTTGGCTAGGTTGTACGTAGCCTGTATAACATCTTTCTGCATCATACTCATGTAAGTACCCAGGGTGTGCATGTTGGGTCGTCGGAAATACCCGATGTAATAGTCTTTCTCCCCGTTGTCTTTGTCGCCTGCCATGACGATGGCAAAGACACGTTTCAGGTTCTTTTCTTCCTTGATTACTGCGATTTTGCTTTTCACCATCTCGTAGAGAGGGTCGTTGAGTTGTAAGTCGTCATCGCTGCATACGATGCCACAATCAGATTTTTTCATTGTAAAAATGTTTTAGTTGTTGATATTAAATCCTGTCTATTTATCTTCCAGGTTCTTTATTCTCGTTTCAATCATCGACATCCAAGTCTTCATCTCCGTTTCACCGATCATCATGGTGTCATTGATGTTTATCTCGTTTGTCGTTATCTTATTTGCGTTTATGTCCTCTGCCTCGCATTCGTTTATCCGCACGATATCTTTAAACACCACTGCGCTGGCTACCTCCTGTTCGGCAGTGGCATTTTTGTTTATCGTAAACAGTTCCAGGAAATTGGCGAAACCGGGGAATCCCTGTTCCGGTGTCTCGCATTTTATGTATTGCGAGGGCAGAGATTCCTCGTCTTCGCTGCCTATGATAGCTGTGGTATAGTCGATATACTGCAGTCCTGTACTTCCGTCCAGATAGTTGATGATTTCCGAGTTCTCCGTCTGTGGTATTATAAAGATAGGGAATGTCATCTTGGAGACATCTGTGGTGTTTACGCTTCGTATTTTCTTGTCGAGGAACACATATCCCCTTTGCACCGTTGTTTCCGTGACTGTGCATCCCGAGAGACAGAAGTTCAGACCTGCTCCGTTCATCATCTCGCTATTGGCTAGAGCTAAATTCTGCAGGTTTTCGATATCCTCGTTGGTGAGGTGTCGTCCTCCCGTATGAAACTGATATTCGCGCATACTGTAAGTTTAAAATGTTTTCATTATATTATTGTCTTTTGAATAGAAAGAGGATTTAATTTAGTTGATAATTGATAGTTGATAATGGATAATTAGATTTTTTTTTTATATTTGCACCTGAAAAAGGATTAAAAGAAATGGAAGATAGAAGTAACTTATTTGATGTCGATGCCTTAATGGATGAGAAGTTCGGTAAGGAAGGTTCTAAGGAAAGAGAAGAATTCCGACAGAAGGCTTATTCTTACTGTGTAGGACAAATAATACGTGATGCAAGGAAAGAAGGGAAAATTACCCAGAGTGAGCTTGCGAATAAAATAGGGACTAATAAGTCATACATTTCAAGAATAGAGCATGGTTTGATAGACCCTTCCGTTAGCATGTTTTATAATATTATCAATGCATTAGGAAGAAAAATTGAGATAACCAGGGTGTAATTGTTAATAAATATAAAATCTACGGTTTTTAACGAAAAAATACAAAAAGATAACTAAAGGAAAATCAGGGATACAATATTATATATTATATTTGCACCTAAGTATAAATGTTTAAACTAACGATTTGAATTATGAAGAATCTTACAAAATTAATGTTTGCTATGGCTTTGACGTCTACAGTTCTTACTTCTTGTAAGGATAAGGATGTGTATGATCCGAGCTATAAACAGGCGGAATTAGCAGAGTCTTTCGCTAACAACGTTTCTAATGAGATAGATCCTAACCAGACATGGTGTAACGTGCAGAGCATCACCGCGTCTGTGTATGTAGGCTATAGTGGTTCCTTCACTATCAACTTCTACGATGCCGATCCTTTGGATGTATCAAGCAGTGATACTATCACCAAGTATGCTACGGCAACGATAGAAGGTGGTACCACAACAGATGTTACTTTCAGCGGTCCTTCTATGTCTACGGTATATGCTGTACTTTATGATGAGGCAAATATGGGAATCTCTGCTGTTGCTACAGTGACAGACAATAAATGTTCCTTTAACTTCGGTGGTTCTGCGACCCGTGCTGCTAGTAAGAAAATGTCTTTGGCAAATAAGACAAGAACTGCATCTTCTGGTGGATGGGAATACTCTGATACTGCAACGTTTACAGAAGATGTTATTTCTTCTATAGTTAGTGCTCTGCCAGAGGGCGTGAATGCAGCCAACAAGAAGAATAACTACGAATTGAAGTCTACGGGTGAGTTCACTATTTATCCAGTGTATGGTGTAACATCAGGGAATGACGCTGTGGGGTACTACTATTATAATCCGTCTGATTCAGCAAATACTTACCAAGAGGTGACGTTGATTGAGAACATTAAGGATATGGGAGATAATGCTCTTGTGAAAACGGTACAGAGTGAATGGTATACGAGTTCTTCGAATTACCAATATGGAGCATCGTGGATTAATTCTGATTTTGTAGGGAAATCGACACTAACAGTGAAAGGATATTCTATAAATGTTCCTGTAGGTTGGAATGTTGGTTTCTGGATAAAGAATCCGAATTATGCCAATGTGGAAGGGTATAAAGAATTTTATTCTAACAAATCAAAGAATCCTAACGGTGAATACTATTCTGCTGTAGCTACAGATGTTGACGGTTATACATTCTTCGGTCTTGAGGACTGGGCAAATAATTACGGAAGTAGTGATATGGACAGTAATGATATCGTCTTTGCTATGACAGGTTCTACCCCAACAGTTCCGGACATTATCACTCCAGGAGAAGAGGAAGAGAAGAAAGAGGTTGAAGGTCAGTATGTTACTGTAGCATTTGAGGACCTTGGTTCAATAGGTGACTTCGATTTCAATGACGTGGTGCTTTACATACAGCATGTGGATGGTGAGTCAACAGCTACTGTTAAGTGGATGGCAGCAGGTGGAGTGCTCCCTGTTACAGTATATTTTAATGGTAGCCAGATATTCAATAAAAAGACATCTTCAGAGATGATAAATACTTCTAGCTGGTCTGGTTCTAAGATTGATGACGATGTGACTATCGATGTTTCAGGTTATGATATGTCAACCACGTCTTTCTATGATTTATTCTCGATAGGTGTAGAACAGGCTTCTGGAGAATCAGAGTCAACCAGTACTGTTATCGAATCTTCGGGCTATACAGGTAAGGCTCCATGTGCTATTATCGTAGCATGTGCATGGAAATGGCCAAAAGAGAAGGTTAATATAGTAAGTGCGTACTCAAATTTCTCTAACTACGCAAAAAGTGCGACAGAAACATCTTGGTCAGATACCTACGTTAGTTCTAAGGTTATCACCCCTTCAAACTATTGATAAAATAAGAATTCTATAAAAACATCGAGGCTGGGCATCGCTCAGCCTCGGTTGTTTTTAGGTGCTATAATGTGGATAATATAATAATTTCTGTAAAAAAGTTTCTGTCTTAAGAAAAAGTTATTATCTTTGCATCGTGAAATGTGTGAGGGGGAAGGTATATGTTAGGAATGAAATCTGATACAAGGCCTATAACGGGCGATGCTGCTAAAGATATCCGAGACACTGTCAGAAGATGGTTTAGTGGCAATCTTAATGAAAAAGACAAAGAGCAAATCAAGAAGAGAAAGGATCTGCTCGAAAAATTAAATGTTACTATAATAAAGTGACTCGCTTAAATATTTGCGTAAAGGAGATAGAATCCTTTGCGGATCTTTCAGAGTTCAATTGTGGCGAAGAGAGCATGGATAGGTTTATCCATTCGGAAAAGGGACTGCTTAAATTGTGGCGGTCTGGTTTTATCCAATTCGGTCAAAACCGTAAAAATCGTCAATATAATGACAAAATTTACGTAAAAATCGTCAACGTAATGACGAATTTACCGATTGAAACCTAAATAGCACTCGATTTGGTGCAAATTTTCATAAAAACGCACTCAACTCAGTGCGATTCTCGAAAATTATTATATCCTAAAAATATTATATTTTTAAAGTATAATAATTGTAAAGACTATATAATATATAATTTAGGACATATAATTTTAGAAAAAACCGTATCTGTTTGGTATAATTCTGAAAAAAATATTATATTTGCAAAATATAATATTTTACTTATGGAATTTTGGGACAGGGAAGTAGAGAAGAACCGAATAAAGAAACAATTAAACAAGGATGGTAAAACTTGTTTTATAGTGATATACGGTAGACGAAGATTGGGTAAATCAACACTTATCCGACAGGTTCTGTCTAAAGATGATATATATTTTGAGGCTGATAGGAGTGAACAATCACAGCAGCGACACTTACTATGTCAAACATTCTCTCAAGCAATAAGTGGTATCGACCAGATTCCTTTTACCGATTATGACGCTATCCTCAATTACACTAATAGAGTCTGTAAAAAAGGAGTAACGATATGTATAGATGAATTCCCATATTTGGTGGAAAAATGTCCAGAGCTACCTTCTATCCTTCAGAAACATATAGACTCGGGGTTAAACTTTAATCTGATTATCTGCGGTTCTTCACAGCGAATGATGCAGAAAATGGTATTGCAATATTCTGAACCTCTGTACGGAAGAGCCGACGACATAATAAACTTAAAACCTATAAAGATAGAATGGTTGAAAGAGGCATTAAATCTTTCGGCATCGCAGACTATTGAAGAATACAGCGTTTGGGGCGGTGTCCCACGATATTGGAAACTTCGAAAAAACTATCCTTCACTACGTAGTGCTATTATGGAGCTAATGCTGCAGCCTGAAAGTATGCTTCTTGAAGAACCTCTAAGACTCTTTTTCGATGATACGGAAAACACTACTCAGTTATCAACGATATTGTCTATTGTGGGTAGCGGTGCAAATAGGTTAAGTGAGATAGCAGGGCGTCTCGAAAAGCCTGCGACAGCTTTAAGTGCACCATTGAATAGACTTATCAGTATGGGTTATCTTCGCAGGGAAGTGGCATGGGGAGATGATAATTCACATAGTAAATCAAAGAAAACCTACTATCGCATAAATGATCCTTTCCTAGATTTCTACTACCATTTCCTTGTCGCTTACAGATCAGCCATAAACATAGGAAAAGGCGATTATGTTATGGAGAAAATCGATCGGAATTTCTCTGAATATGTTTCATTTCATTGGGAAGATATATGCAGACAATTTATAAGTGGTAATAATATCTTTGGACAACGATGGGAGATGGCTCAAAGATGGTGGGGTAACGTTCCTAATTACGATCGTGACGAAAATAAATCGAAATACCGACCTATTGAGATTGATGTTATCGCAATGTCTGAGGACGGTAAACATATTCTCATTGGAGAATGTAAATGGACTAATAAAGAAAATGCGACAAGAGTTTTGGAAGAACTAAAGCGAAAAACGTCTACTTTACCTATAGCAGAGGGCAAAGAACGGGTTTATGTGCTCTTTCTGAAGGAAGATGCCACATATAAAAAAGGCATAAACGTCATTACCCCCAACGATTTGCTTTAGAAAATATTATATTCTNAAAATATTATATTTTCAAAGTATAATATTTTTCCACAACTATCAATTATCAATTAGTTCCACGATATACTGAAACTGGAAGAGGGTGTAGCGGTCTACCCACGANCGGATGAGNCGTTCGTAACTGTCTTGGTCTATCTTACTGCTGTCGAAGAGCGGTGAGACGATGACAAAACGGGTGTAGTGNCANTCACCTTCCGACAGGTTACAGATATAGGCNGCGTTGTCCTCTGNCTTAAGGTCTGCTATCTCCTGCATCGACGCGAAGAGATACGACCCCTGCAGTCTTGCAGCCTCACCTGTTTCACCCTTGTTCCATAGCACCAAACTGTAGTGTTTATGGTCGGTGGTGTAGACCTCATATTCCTTACTGTCGTCCTGCAGATATTCTCCCAGTTTATGTTTCAGGAGCCATTGTATGGGCAACTTNCGCGAGTCGATAGAGGCTTCGATAATNCTCTCTCTTGCCCACGAAAGAAACGGCAGATGCATTTCGGCGAGCGGTTCGGATACGCCCAACAGAAACGCCTGTATCTTCTTTCCCCTGAGATACCACGGCAGTAGTTCGTATATCGTCTTCTCNTTGNTTATGTTATATCTCNTCGTCTTCATTTTTGTCATCGGTCTTATTTTTATANCCTGTCGCTTCATCATATCGTCGCGGATGTGCTAAGTTGTTATGGTGATGCGGGTTGACGTCGGGCAGACTGCTGTCTTGGTCGGCGTGGTTGGTAAACGGCGGCATCACCATCGTCACGGTCTTTTTCTTCCGCTCTATCCACACGCTCTTTTCTTTGAAAGACAGTTTGTAGGTGAGCGTCCACAGTTGCAGTCCATGATCAAAGGTCTCCGCCTGTTCGATACAGGCGTCGCTCAGTCTGCCTGCCAAACAGGGATAAGAGTACTGCTGTTCCTGTATCGACTGCATCACCCGTTGTATGATATACATGCCGTCGGTATCGTAGGCATCGCTGGTATCATCGAGGTTGTTGAGAACGATACGCAGTCGGATGTTACAGACACCTTTNGANAAGTANCAACCACATTCCGTGTATCTCCATTTCGAGAAATATATGAACAGGGCGGGGAAGTCTATGGCATACTCCCTGTTTTTCGCACCTATAAGACGTTCATACTGTCCTGTGTCTATACATACGGTGCTGAAGATATAACGACTGTCGTCTTTATCCCATAACCACCTCACGTTGCGCAGTATCGTCTTCAATGCCCTGAAAACCTCTATAATATCACCCTTCATAATTGATACTCTGATATTCAATTGAGTGTAACGTTAAATTCTTTTTCCAAAACATTCTTATCGATGTCATAGTGTTGCAGTATCAGTTCAAAGAGCTTGAGTTTATCTTCNGTAGGAATATCCACGTTGTTGGAGTATTTAAACATCAGGTTTTCGGGGATGTAGTTCCAGTATCTGAACAGCGGTAGTATCTGTTCGTTCATCACGTTCTCCACGTATATCCTGTATTTCTTTATCCTCTCCCGGAAGATATTCTCGTGNACCCTCGTCGATCCCACATACGACTGCTGTTCGCCTGCCATAGACGAAGACCCGAGAATCAGGTTCGACATCTCCTTGTTGGCATAGTCCTCGATAAGCGTGTAATACAGTTTCTCGGATATGGCGGTNTTGAAGGTCTTGATATCCACCTCATCATCTTTTCCCGTTATCACCACCCTGTTTTGTGCCGCATTGACGATAGATTCCGCCAGTCGCATACGTGACTCATGGTCTTCACCTCCNGTNCTCCCNTGTATTATCGGTTGTCCGTAGGTATGTGCGAAGTTCACCCAGTTGGCTACGGTATATTTCTTTGCCAACACTAGAGGCGTAGTAGTGGCATAGATGCCGAGATCTCCTGAATCCACGAGTACATAACTATGTCGCATCTGTATGCTANCTAGATTCCATCCAGGGTTCCACTGTCCCTGTCGTTTTATCACTCGATGTTGCGCCGGTAGTACGTTACGTCGCTCCATTATCGTCACCTCGTTGAGCAACAGTGTGTCTTCCCTTGGTCTAGCATCAATATACAACAGTGTATAACCATAAAAACAAGCGTCTAGGATGCCGTGGATGATCTTTTCAAACTCCAGTCCCTGTATCTTTTTCGATGCTTCCTCATCGCATATCCATTTCCCGTCGTCGGAATGTATACATAGCATATACCTNTCGCCNGTGAGATANGAGTAGAGCGTTTCCATGCACGCCCGCAGATGAGCATCCTGNGTAAGACAGGTGTCGTAGAGGTCTATGAGTCGTGAACGGTCGTCAAGAACGCAGCCCTCGGGCATCTGCGCCACCAGGGTCTTATATCTGCAGTGTCGACTTATCTCGGTTACGTAGTCTTGTATCGTTTTCTTTATCTCGTTAGTAAAAAGATATCAGTTGAGGCTTTTTCATGTCTTTTTGTTTTGTTATTGTCTGCGAGAAGAAAAAATGGATGATTTTTGGGGTAAAAAAATTGGAAAGACAATTAATTTTGTTTAATTTTGCAACATTAACCANAGACAACTTCTCTATTAAGGAATGAAAGGTATGCTAAAACTGTTGTTATCACTCATATTACTGTGTTCTTCATTGTCTGTTTCTGCGATGGNTGATTTTTCGTGTGCTGCAGACACGGTGCCGCAGGATAGTGTCAAAAAGAAGCAAGCCTTCACCGTTGCGGGAGAGGATATGACCACTGACGGAACGATTCTTAAGAAGGGAAAAGATAATATTTGGAAGAAGTTGTGGAATACCATCGTTTATCTTACCACAGTAAAGAGGGGTAAGGTTGATGTCAACTACGTGGATGTCAACAAATATCAGTGGAAACTGGTTCTCAATACTTTCTATGCCGATATGGACATCAGNCTAAAGACACCTAACATAAATGCNTCACAGGCATTGTCAGGACATCTCGGAGGTACGTTGCCTGAAGGTTCTGACATGGGTAGACTTAAGCTCGATGCCTCTTCGAATGTCAACACTCGTGTGGGACTATATCTCGGTTATGGCGGAGTCGGTTTCGGTTANTATTTCAACCTGTCTCACGGTTTGAACTCCACGTTTACGTTCAATTTCTACAAGCCCTCTTTCGGTTTCGATATCCGTCTGCGTAAGACGAACAAGATGACGGGTTCTTTCGACCTCTCCGGTCGCGATGCTATGGAGAATATTATAAAGACTAATTTGGCTACGGTGGAGGATGCAGACAAACGTGCTGAATATACGTCCAATTTTAACGACCTAAGAGATCGTCTCGACAGGATGGCAAAAATCGAGGAGGGTGATATCGATGTGCATACCTTGCTTATCACGGCCTATTACGCCTTCAACAAACGTAAGTTCAGTTATTCTGCTGCTACCTGGCCTGATATGATACAGAAGAGGTCTATGGGTTCATGGCTTCTCTATAGTTCATTTTTCTATGCCCGTTTTAAGACCAACGACAATGATTATATCAAATCTTTGGGTGGCATAAACCGTTTCTCTTCGACCAACCTCTCGTTGGGTGGTGGATACGGTTACAACTGGGTCTTATGCAATCAGCACCTGCTGTTGCATGGTTCGGTAACACCGATGTTGATGTGGNCGGTNCGTGGTAAGGTCGATGTNGCCGAGGGTTATGTTCTCGACGATGAGAAGANCANCTATGNCCGTAGCGTGTCGGACAAATATCTCGGAGGTAAATCCTCTTTAGCCTTGGCGGGAGTAGGACGTGGCGCCGTGATGTATCGAATCAACCCACGTTTCACGTTAGGTGTTGATGGCATTTTCACCTTCTTCCGTCTGGGTAAGGCAGACGCGTTTAACATGCATGTAGAAGATTACTACGTGCATGGCTATTTCGCTTTCCAGTTTTGATTTTTGGAATCAGTATTTGAAACTGCTTCCGCCTANGAATTCGCGCAACAGTGATGTCGGAGGCAGGTCGCGTGAAGGTATGCTCCTGAAGTTGCGCAGGAATTTCAGCAGTCGGTATGCTTCGCTGTATTCCTCGCAGTTTTGTGGCACCTGCTCCAATACCGTCACAGCCTGTTGCCGAAGTACGGAGAACTCATATATCATAGCCGTGTTAAACATCACGTCGGCCTCCTCCTGGAAGGGGAAGATCCATTTGTCCTCGCCTGCTCTTACACTAGGCCACCTGCTGATGGTATCTTTGGCACTCGTACCGCGNTATTTATNGTCTCTTACGATACGTCGCAGCAGACGGTTGTCGGTAGTAGGGATATAGTTATGATCATCGAGCAGGATAGACGTCAGTGCCGATGCATATATCTTGAATTTCTTGTTGTCGGGAATCTGTGCCGTCAGTTCCGGGTTCAGTGCATGTATACCCTCCATTATCAATATCTGCGACGGTTTCAGTTGCAGTTTCCTACCGTTTACGCTCTTGCCTGTCTGGAAATTATATTTTGGCAGTTGCACCTCTTTCCCTTCAAACAGATCCTTAAGATGTTGGTTGAGCAGAGGGATATTGAGCGCATGCAGATGTTCGTAGTCATATTCCCCGTTCTCGTCACGCGGAGTATGTTCTCTGTCTACGAAATAGTCGTCGAGGGATATCGTTATAGGATTTATTCCGCTTGCCATAAGTTGTACCGACAGTCGTTTTGATGTCGTCGTCTTACCGCTCGACGAAGGTCCTGAGATAAGTACCACCCTTACGTCGCCTCGTCTTTCAATCTCTTCTGCTATATTAGATATCTCTCGTTCTTGCAGAGCCTCGCTTACATTGACAAGTTGGGTGATGCCGCCTTTATCCACCACCTCGTTGAAATCGCCCACGGTATCGATGTGTACGCGTTCCTGTCGGGTGTGATAGAGCTTAAACATNTTGAACATCTTATCCTGATGTATCATCGGTCCCAATTTACTTGGATCGTTCTGCATCGGAACCTGTAGCAGCAGTCCCTCGTAGTATCTTACCACGTTGAAGAGATACAGTTGCGATGTGTTTTCCAATANCGACCCGTAGAAATCGTCNATATANCCGTCGATGTCGTAGTACACGGAGTACAGCTGTCCTGTCGTCTTCAGCAGTTTTACTTTCGACATCTCCCCTTTCTCCTCGAACATCTTTATCAGTTCGCTGGTGAGAATCTCGTGGTGTACCACAGGNATGGCTGCCTCTTTTATCTCCTGCATACGTTTCAGTATCTTCGCAGCATCCTCGTCGGTTATCTCCCTGCCGATATTCACCTCGCAGTAGTAACCGTTGGATACGGGGAAAGAGATTTTCACCTTACTGTTGGGATACAGGTCGTTTACCGCTTTACAAAGCACGCAGAACAGGGTACGNATATATGTTCTCCTTGCCGAGCCGTTGTGCATGTCGAGGTATTCCACGGTACAGGGGCGGAACACAGGAATATCCAATCCCACGCTTTTGTTGTTCATCCTGGCACTGATAGGACCGTACTCCATATCAAAATTTAACATTTTAAAAGCCTCATAAAGTGTGGTTCCTGCATTAATATTTAAAATTTTATTATTATTTTTGCAACAGATTTGAAACATGTTTGTATTCATAGTCTAAAAATTAAAAGTTTCTGCCGTAAAGGTACGAAAAAGGGGCGAGAGAGAATTCAATATAATGATTTTTAACATATAACAGATACTTTATGTCTATATGGATNTTTTTTAAGCTTATCGGTTCGTTGGCATTGCTGATGTTTGGTATGAAATCGATGAGCGAGAGTCTGCAGAAGATGGCTGGTTCGCAGTTGCGACATGTCTTGCAGGCGATGACCACCAATCGGTTTTTCGGAGTTATAACNGGTGCCCTTGTCACGGCGGCGGTACAGTCGTCAACGGCCACGACGGTCATGACGGTATCNTTTGTTAACGCAGGACTGCTCACCTTGGCTCAGGCGATATCAGTTATTATGGGTGCCAACATCGGTACCACGCTCACCGCCTGGATCATGAGTGCCGGTTTCTCGTTTAATGTCACCGACTTCGTCTATCCCGCCTTCTTCATAGCAATCATCCTCGTATACTCCAAGAAAAGGAAAAACGTGGGTGATTTTCTTTTTGGTATATCCTTTATGTTCCTCGGACTCGGAACACTTAGACAGACGGGTATCGACATGGANTTGGCGCATAACCAACCCGTGATAGAATTCTTTGAGTCTTTCGACCCCACGAGCTTTATTACTACCATAGTATTCCTTATNATCGGTAGTATCATGACGATGTGCGTACAGTCGTCGGCAGCCATCATGGCTATCACGATGATACTGTGCAGCAGNGGNGTACTGCCTATCTATCAGGGTATCGCNCTNGTGATGGGAGAGAATATCGGAACCACCGTGACATCGAATATCGCGGCCATGGCAGCTAANACACAGGCCAGACGAGCCGCNTTTGCCCACATGTTCTTCAANGTGTTTGGNGTGNTNTGGGTANTGTGNNTCTTCCATCCTTTCGTCAACATGGTATGCGGTTTNGTGGGTGTGGATCCTAGTAATGTCACCAACCCTACGGCANTGTCTTTCGTNCTCGCCGCTTTNCATACTACGTTCAACGTNGCTAANACCCTTATCCTNATATGGTTTATCCCTTATATCGAGAAGTTCGTATGTCGTGTNATCNCTCCTCGTGGTGCTGAAGAGGAAGAGGATTTCCGTCTTCGTTTTATCTCCAGTGGNACTATGGAGACCCCTGAGCTTAGCGTCCTTGAGGCACAGAANGAGATNATCAATTTCGGTGAGAGGATACAGAGGATGTTTGGTTTCGTAAGAAATCTGGTGGAGATAAAAGACGATACCGAGTTNGTGAAACTGTATTCNAGGATAGAGAAATACGAGCGTATCTCGGATAATGTAGAGTTGGAGATAGCCAACTTCCTCGACCATGTGAGTGATAACCACCTGAGTGATGATACCAAGGCGAAGATCAGGGCTATGTTGCGCGAGATTTCCGAGATAGAGTCTATCGGTGACAGCTGTTTCAATATCGCCCGTACGTTAAACAGACGTAAGGAAGGTAAGGAAGATTTCGTTGAGGCTCAGTATGCGCATATCCATCAGATGCTCGACCTCACCGATTCCGCCCTTACACAGATGAATACTACTTTGGCCGGTCGTAAGGAGACGTTGGACATCAACAGATCGTTTAACATCGAGTTGGAGATCAACAACTACCGTAACCAGTTGAAGAGCGAGANCCTCAATGATCTCGATTCGCATAAGTACACCTACAGCATCGGTACGATGTACATGGATGTCATTAACGAGTGCGAGCGTCTTGGTGACTATGTCATCAATGTTGTTGAGGCGAGACTAGGGAACAAAAAAGTTAGTTGAGAATTGATAATGGATAATTGTCAATTCTCAACTATCAATTAATTTAGTTTCTTCTTCGGAGAGACCTGTTGCCTGCATTATCTGCGATATTGTCAGTCCCATGGATTTAAGTTTCTTTGCAGTTTCCATTATTGCTTCCGCACGTCCTTCCGCACGTCCTTCTTCCAGTCCTTCCTTTTTGGCAGTGTCCAACACGTCGTTTTGTACCATTATGGCATCAATATGCCGGTCGTAAGCCTGTCGTTCAGCTTTGCTCATCTGCATCACCTGCAGACGTTGTCTGGCTTCACTTAATCCCGGTGCTTTCGTATTTTCTTTTATTCTGCCATTCTTGAGGTAGTCTATCCATTCCTCGAGTGGGGTAGTGGCCACCTTGTTGAACTCGTTGACCCTGATGATAAAGTATTCGGGGAAGATATCCTTCGGTGTCTTCATCTTCAGTACATCACCCTCTTTGGATGATATCTGCAGGGTGTCATGGGTATGTACGCCCACGAAGTTGTTCTGTCCGTGATAAAGATAGTCATTACCCTTACCGAGGTCGAAATAGATGATGTTTATGGAGTACACCTTTCTTACCTGGTCGTACTTGTCGCCCAAGGATATATATTCTGTTATTGTTTTAGCTACACCGTAGAGAATACGTTCAAGGTAATACAGTTCACGCGTCTGTTGTATCTCCACTATTATCACCTCATTCTTGCTGTTGCGTGCCTTGATATCCACACGGTTGAACTTGTCGTCGCGTGACTCTTGGTTTGATTCGCTCTCAAGAATTTCATCGATCTCCACCTTCTCGTTCAAGAGGACGGTGATAAGACCCTCCAGAACCTCAAAATTTGCCTTGTCGCGCAACATTCGCTTCGCGGCCCAGTCAAATCGTATGTATTTATTGTTCTCTTCCATAGGTTGCAAATATAGAGATTCTTTTTGAAACCTCCAAACAAAAACAAAAAAATCTCTGCAACTTTTAATTGCAGAGATTTTTTTATTTTCCGTGATTTTCGTCTGAAACAGTTAGTTTCTTGCGACCTTTAGCACGACGTGCGGCCAAAACTTTGCGGCCATCTTTTGTGGACATTCTCTCACGGAATCCGTGTTTGTTCACCCTTCTTCTGTTGTGGGGCTGAAATGTTCTTTTCATTGCTTTGTATTTTTAATTTGTTATATTTCGACAACTTTTGGGGTGCAAAGGTAGGGATTTTTTTTCATTAAAACAAGAAAAACGCACTTTTTCAACTTTTTTCATCAAAAAAACTGTAACTTTGTAGCCGAATTTGAAATTCGGCTACGATAATCGAGCTGCGCTCGGCAAAAATAAAAAATTTTATTTCTGCTCTCGCTTGCACGATTACGGCACTCGAATAGGTGAGGTGATCACGCTGAGTGCGAAAATGGGCTGCGGCTCAGCATAGTTCAAGCAAGCTTGACTCTGCATTCGCCTTGCACCATTTTTGTAGCCGAAAAGGGAGATGTGCTCTCGCTTGCACGATTACGGCACTCGAATAGGTGAGGTGATCTCGCTGAATTGAAGGGAAATTTAATTTTAATAAAATGATAAATTCACAAGAGATTAAGATCGGAACATGTATCCGACTAGACAACCAGATTTATATCTGCATCGATTTCCAGCACGTAAAACCTGGAAAGGGTAACACCATCATGCGTACGAAACTGAAGAACGTAACCACAGGTAGAGTTCTCGACCGTACCTTCCAGATCGGTTTCAAACTCGAGGACGTTCGTATCGAACACCGTCCTTACCAGTATCTGTACGAAGATCCTACGGGTCTTATCTTCATGAACCAGGAGACATTCGAGCAGATTCCTATCGCAAAGACTGCCGTAACGGGTGTTGACTATATGAAAGAGGGTGATATCGTGGAGGTGGTTACTGATACTACCGACGGTACTATCCTGTATGCCGAGATGCCTGTAAAGACCAACCTGCGCGTTACACACAGCGAGCCGGGTATCAAAGGTGATACAGCAACAAACGCTACAAAACCTGCTACTTTGGAGACAGGTGTAGAAGTTCGCGTTCCTCTGTTTATCAACGAGGGCGACCTGATTCAGATCGATACTCGCGACGGTTCATACCTCAACCGCGTTAAAGAATAATTATATCATAAAGTCCCGCTACCTATATGCGTGTTTACCATAGGTACGGGACTTTATACGTTAAACCTTCCGGAAATCATGAAATATTCACTCGTAATCCCCGTTTTTAACCGTCCCGATGAAGTGGACGAGCTGTTAGAGAGTCTTTGCAACCAGACATGTAAGGACTTTGAAGTGATAGTGGTGGAAGACGGGTCGAAGATAAGATGCGAGGAGATATGCAAGAAATACAACGACCGACTAGACATTCATTATTTCTATAAGGACAATTCCGGACCGGGACAGAGTCGTAACTACGGTGTAGAGCGAGCTAACGGTGAGGTGATGCTCATTCTCGATTCCGACGTGGTTCTACCCGTAGGTTACCTGCAAGCCGTAGACGACGAGATAAAGCGTCAGGATACCGATGCCTTCGGTGGTCCTGACAGGGCTCACGACTCGTTTACGCCGATACAGAAAGCGATATCCTATTCCATGACGTCGTTCTTTACCACGGGAGGTATCCGCGGTGGAAAGAAGAAGATGGATAAATTCTACCCGCGGTCGTTTAACATGGGAATACGTAAAGAGGCCTACTCTCGTCTTGGCGGTTTCTCGAAGATGCGCTTCGGCGAGGATATCGACCTGAGCATACGTATCTTCAAGGCCGGCTACCGTTGCCGACTGTTTCCCGAGGCATGGGTATGGCACAAACGCCGTACCGACTTCAAGAAATTTTTCCGACAGGTGTTCAACAGCGGTATCGCCCGCATCAACCTGTACAAGAAATACCCTGAGAGTCTGAAACTGGTACATCTGTTGCCCACGGTGTTCACACTGGGTGTGGCGGCATTGGTGTTACTCAGCATCATTCTCTTGCTCATCCCTGGTGTCTCCACATGTGTGGCACTGACACCGCTCAAACCTATCGCGCTCTATGCCCTGCTCATCTTCATCGATGCATCGTGGCAGTATAAGAGTGTCAAGATAGGAATATTAAGTATCGCTGCGGCCTTCATTCAGTTGACAGGCTACGGCACAGGCTTCATCAAGGCATGGTGGGAGCGCTGCATACTGAAAAAAGATGAATTCCATGCCTTCGACAAAACATTTTATTCATGACAAACACTATCAAGGACTGGGCTGAGGAAGACCGTCCGAGAGAGAAGATGCTAGCCATTGGAGCTGCCTCTCTTACGAAAGCTGAACTCCTCGCCATCCTAATCGGAAGCGGTTCGCCGACAGAAAACGCCGTGGAACTGACGAGAAGGATTCTCGCCGACTGTAATAACAACCTTAATACCTTAGGTAAAAAGGATATGAGCGAACTATGCCGATATAAGGGCATCGGTACCGCGAAAGCCATAACGATCATGGCGGCATGCGAACTGGCGCGACGACGAATGGAGGACACCAAAGAGGAACGGCCGCAGCTGTCAACACCTAAGGATGTGTACGAGTTTATGCTGCCCAAGATGCAGGATCTCTCTATCGAGGAGGCGTGGCTGCTGATGATGAACAATGATTACAGACTGCTCGGCACGAAAAAACTATCGACGGGAGGTATCACTGAAACAGCGGTGGACGTGAGAATAATACTCAACGAGACACTGATGAGAAAGGCTACGGCGATAACACTGTGCCATAACCATCCCTCAGGGGCATGCAGACCCTCGAAAGATGATGATAACCTCACCACAAGGGTGAGAAAAGCCTGCGAGGTGATGAGGATATATCTGGCTGACCACGTCATCGTCACCGATGGCAATTACTACAGCTACAGAGAAAACGGAAGATTAGACTAACAGATATGACACAAGAAGAAAAGACTATAATAGAAGAGAGAATCGTAGACGTACTAAAAACGGTCTATGACCCTGAAATTCCCGTCAACATATACGACTTGGGGATGATATATAAGATTGACGTGCAGGAAGACGGTACGTTGGATATGGACATGACCTTCACTGCTCCTTCGTGTCCAGCTGCCGACTTTATCCTCGAAGACGTGAGGACGAAGGTGGAGAGCGTGGAAGGAGTGAAAACGGCTAATATCAACCTCGTCTTCGACCCCGTATGGGATCAGAGCATGATGAGCGAGGAAGCACGTGTGGAACTAGGATTCGACTAAGATGAAGAAAATATATTTCCTTTCCGATGCACATCTAGGTTCGCTGGCATTACAGCACCGAAGAACACAGGAACGCCGACTCGTAAGATTTCTCGACGAGATAAAAGACAAGGCCGCAGCGGTATATCTCATGGGAGATATGTTCGACTTCTGGAACGAATACCGTTATGTGGTACCAAAGGGCTATACCCGTTTTCTGGGTAAGATATCGGAACTTACCGATATGGGCGTGGAGGTACATTTCTTTACGGGCAACCACGACCTGTGGACATACGGATATCTGGCAGAGGAATGTGGTATGACGGTACATACCGCCCCTGAAACGATAGAGATATACGGGAAACAGTTTTATTTAGCCCACGGGGACGGATTAGGCGACCCTTCCAAGACATTTAAGTTCTTAAGGGGTCTTTTCCACAACAGACTCTGTCAGAGGGCGCTGAACTTCCTGCATCCTTACTTAGGTATGGCATTAGGACTGAACTGGGCTAAACACTCACGGATAAAGCACGCTGCAGACAAGGTGGATGCTTATAAGGGTGAACAGAACGAGTTTCTTGTGTTGTATAGCAAGGAATACCTAAAAACACATCCTGACATCGATTATTTCATCTACGGACACCGACATATTGAATTAGACCTGATGCTGACGAAGAAAAACAGGATGATGATTCTCGGTGACTGGATAACGCAGTTTACATACGCCGTCTTCGATGGAGAGCGCCTGTTGATGCAGGAATACGTTGAAGGTGAAAGTAAACCCTAACTATCAATTATCAACTTACTAAAGTGTCGTACTGGGTACCATACTGCCACGAAGCCTACTACAACGACGGTGATAAAAATCAGTACGATATCTGTTGGATGCACGCTCACGGGATAGCTGTCTACGATAAAGTTGCCCGCCGTCCTTCCTAATCCTACTATGCCGTACTCCTGTTGAATCCAACATAGCAACAGACCCAAGGCGATACCGATGACGGCGCCGAAGAAACTTATCATTCTTCCCTCGAAGAGGAAGATGCTCGTTATCTGTCTGTTGGACGCACCGAGATTGCGCAACGTCACCACATCGTCTTTCTTGTCGATGATAAGCATGGAGATGCTGCCCACGATATTGAAACAAGCCACCACGAGGATGAAGGTAAGGAAGATATAGGCGATAAGCTTCTCTATCTCCATTATCTTGAACGTCTCCTCCTGTTGCTCATACCTGTCTTTCACGGTATACTTATCTCCCGCAATAGCTTTTATCTCCTCTTTCACACCTTCGAAATCTGCTCCCGATTTAAGGCGCAGTTCCAGGGATGTTATCATACCCTGAAGGTCGAAGATGCTCCTGGCAAACGATATCGACGTAAGGATATAGTTCTTGTCGTATTTCGCTTGTTTCACCGCGAACACCACACCCGGTGAATACAGCTCCTCCTCCACGAAACCGTCTGTAGGGTCGGTGATATCCAGCTGTCCCTCTCTCCTCGGAGCGTATATATGCAACGGATTCTTGTAGTATGCGCCCGTACCTAATGTCTCAGCCAGACGTATGCCGGGGATACCAAACTGTATGTTGGCAGCGTGCAACTCGTATTCTCCCGTGCCATACAGTATCTCGCTGATATGCGTCAGTTTATCGAAACTGTCGTCCACACCCTTTATCGTTACCATCGCCTGTTTGTTGCCATATACGGCAAGTGCCATATCCTCCACACATTCGGTGGCAACATCCACATCTTTAAGCTGTTTTATTCTGGTGAGCACAGGGTCGTCGGCCGCCACGCTCTTTCCTTTTACAGGCTGTATCTTCAGTTGCGGGTCGAAATCGGTGAAGAACGACGCCACCATATCCTCGAAACCGTTGAAGACGCTCAGCGTCACCACCATAGCCATGGTAGCCACTGCCACACCGATGACCGAGATGGCACTGATAAGGTTTATCACGTGGGTGCTCTTCTTGGAGAAGAGATAACGTCTTGCTATGTAGAAGGGAAAATTCACTTGTTCAGAAGCTCGTCGATATGTTCTATGTAGTCGAGACTGTCATCGATAAAGAACCGCAGTTCGGGGATGATACGCAACTGATAGCGCACCTTCTTACCCAGTTCATAACGTATGGTCTTGCTACTCTCTCTGATATTCTCCAATATCTCCTCACCTTTCTCCGAAGGGAAGATGCTGAGATAAGCCGTACAGATACTTAGGTCGGGACTGACCCTCACGCGTGTCACCGACACCATGGTGCCGTGTGTCTTACGTGTCTGACCCTGAAATATCAGACTCAGCTCCTTCTGTAACAGTCTTGCAATTTTATTCTGTCTTGTTTCCTGCATAAATCAAATCCTTTTCACACTTTTCTTATTATCGTCAGACCGTCTCTCAGTGGCAGTATCACTCGTTCCACTCTCTTGTCGCGCGCTATATAGTCGTTGAAATTCTCTATACCCTGCGTCTGTCGGTCTGCGTTCTTCGGTGTCTCTAACACATGCCCGTCCCACAACGTGTTGTCGGCCAGTATAAACCCACCGGGTCTCAGTACTGTCATCACCATCTCGTAGGTTTCTATATACGTCCGTTTGTCACCGTCGATAAACGCCATATCGAAGGTTATGCCCAGTTTCGGCGCTTCTGTGATGGCATCGCCGATGATAAAATTTATCTTGTCAGCCACCGATGAACCTTCTATCCACGGACGGGTGAAATCCTCCATTTCATCGTTTATCTCGTATGTGTACACCTTGCCATCCTCGTCCAATCCTTCGGCCATACATATCGCGCTGTATCCGCTGAACGTGCCCACCTCGAGGATATTCTTGGGCCGAATCATGTGTACTAGCATCTTTAGCAGTCTACCCTGCAGATGTCCGCTTGCCATACGACCGCGCAACAGGTGTACGTTGGTGGCACGGTAGAGTCGATAGAGGTAGTCGCCCTCTTCATCGATATGTCGCAGGATATACTGCTCTATATCGTCTTTCCCGTCTGCCGACACCTTGTTCTCCATCCCTTCGCCTTATCCGTTTATCTCTTTCAGTGCCTCCACGGCAAGTCTGTAAGAGTCGAGTCCGAACCCGCATATCACACCTTTGCATGCAGCACTTATCATCGACGTATGTCTGAACGCCTCACGCTGATGCACGTTGGAGATATGTACCTCGATAACAGGCGTTTTCAGACTACGGATGCAGTCTTGTAGTGCGATGCTCGTATGAGTATAGGCACCGGCATTCAACACGATACCGTCGTAGGAGAACCCCACTTCCTGCATCTTATTTATCAGCTCACCCTCGATATTACTTTGATAGTACTCGATGTTGATGTCGGGATACCTCTCCTGCAGTTTAGGCAGGTAGGTCTCGAAAGAGCTGTCGCCGTAGATACCCGGTTCGCGCTGTCCTAACAGATTCAGGTTGGGACCATTGATAATGAGAATCTTCATATTCCTCTGTTTACGACTGCAAAGTTATGAAAAAAAAACCGTTTATTTGTTTTACACCTGTTTTTTTTGTATATTCGCATCAGATTAGCAGAAAACAGGATGAGCGAGACATATAAACGTTATCAGAGATATCTGAGACTAGAACGGAACTATACCCCCAACACTATCGACGCATATATGCACGACATAGAGAAGTTGGCGTCGTTTCTTGAAGCGAAGGGTATAGAACCCGAACAGGTGCAGCTTGCCGACCTCCAAGAGTTTGCCGCTACCCTGCACGACCTTGGGGTAGGGGTGCGTAGTCAGTGTCGTATCCTGTCGGGCGTGCGCTCCTTTTATCACTATCTTGTGGAAGACGGTTATATGGAGGATAACCCCACGGAACTGTTGGAGTCGCCGCATCTTGGCGATCATCTGCCTGAGGTGCTGTCTACGGAAGAGGTAGATATGATGGAGTCGAGTATTGACCTCAGTAATCCTCTCGGGCAACGCAACAAAGCCATTATCGAGGTACTGTTCAGTTGCGGTCTGCGTGTAAGCGAACTGGTAAACCTGAAGATATCCAATCTCTATATTGAAGAAGGCTTTATCCGCGTCTTGGGAAAGGGTAGGAAAGAGAGGCTTGTACCTATCTCGCCTCGTGCGATAAAAGAGATACAGTTGTGGTTTCACGACCGTAATCATTTTGATATCAAGCCAGGCGAGGAGGATTATGTCTTNCTCAACCAACGGGGCGGTCATCTCACCCGTACCATGATTCTTATCATGATAAAGAGGNTNGCTGCTGAGGCCGGAATAAAGAAAGTTATCAGTCCGCACACCCTTCGTCACAGTTTCGCCACCGCCCTGTTGGAAGGNGGTGCNGACCTGCGCGCCATACAGGCGATGTTAGGGCACGAGAGTATCGGTACTACGGAGATATACACNCATATCGACACNTCGCGGTTNCGAGAGGAAATACTTAAACATCATCCNAGAAACCNAAAAGATTGACATTGTCAATCTTTTTTTAGCCACTCATCAATACGGTCTATCCATTGTGGTTGTACCTTTGCTTGTTCTGCAAATTGTCTGAAGTTCTTAATAGACTCCTCTACTTCCTCAATAATCCTTTTCGCATTTCTTATTCCGAGATTTTTAGCGAAAGCAAAAATATCGTCCTTTTTAATTTCATCATCTTTGCCGCAAACAGTCAAACAATGACGGTTATATAAAGACCATGCATCCATATCGATGGTAAAGGTTATGTCGTAGGCGGGAGCAAGATGCCATTTCCCGTCTTTATCCATCATAAAGGAGAAATTTTTAGAGTGATCATCTACATTTCCGGCAAGAACATTAAATACCATTCGTCGATATTGTTGTTCTATTTCATTCATAGGGAGTTTTAAGGCGTTGCATACCCCGAGGAGTTCTTCGTAACTATCGACATCGGGTCTAATTGCTGCCAATGTTTGTGTATGAATCTTCTCACCATTTTTTCTATCGAATCTTTCCGTGATAAAATGGTTTCTTTCGCCCGCTTCGATAAGTTTGGAGGGCATCATCTCTATTCCTGCTGCCGTAGCCATCAGATAATAGGCGTATTCGACCTCACAGAAAGGNAATCGGTCTTTTTCGGCAAACTTTATGATGTAATACTTNTANGATNCAGGTAATGATACCTGTCCACTTCTTATTTTCCCTGTCTTTTCGTCAATAGCGATGAGCGCCTTTGAATGTTTGCCGCCAGCTGATGTTCCTACTTGGTACAAGTGTTGTAGATCTTTTATTTCGTCGTTAGATATTATTGTTTTCTTTCTTTCATCAAGTATCAGCTCTGCCATACGGTATAATCTCTCTACATGCAAATCAAAAGGCTTATCTTTTATGTCGGGAGTTNGTGGTATAAATTCCAGAGCTCCCATTCCTCTTTTCCCGATAAAAGCAAGTTTATCCACCGAAGTGAGGTTTTTTAGCGACAATCCTTCTTCCTCCGCCCATCTTTTGAATAGTATATTACCCCAATGTTCTGGAAGTGAGTCAGCGATAAAAGGTGGAAGACCNGCATANATCTTATCCTTGTTACCTCCTATATATAAACCTCTCGTTGCATGTATTCCGTATATGGAGTTCTCCAAAGGCGATANATCCCAGCCGCTAGATAAAAAATCCTTGTAAAAAAGGAATTTTGCTCTACGTTCTTTCGTATCCCACTGCAAGGTTCCTACGCGACGGTTCCATATTACGACCTCTAAGATGTTATTTTCCATGNNTTATCCTTTTAGGTGTTTTCTTCTGTATTAATTTCTCGTATTTCCTTACCAGTTCAGGTGGGGGACCGATGTGGGGTAGAAGTTTGTCTGCCTCCTCAAGAAANCCTATGGCACGTATAAGAGCATANAATGTAGTCAACGTTATATTCGTTGCTCTCTGTGTCTCAAACGCCCGTATGGTAAAAATGCTCACGCCTGACTGTTGCGACACTTCTTTCTGCGTCATTCTTACCATTAAGCGATACTCCTTGAAACGCGCTCCCAGTTCCTTCACTAGTTCNGGGTTTGATTTCTCATATATGGGNTCGATATAATTCATATNGCAAAGGTAGATATATTTTCTCTTATAAGCAAATTTTATTGATAAAATATTTTATATCTACTCTTTTTGANGAATAATTNAGAATTGAAAATACTGAAATTTTGGATTNTAATCCAAAANTTTGGCNTTTTTTTTGGATTGTAATCCAAAAATCTTTATCTTTGCGAAAAATATATTATGATTAAGCGTGAATTGCAAAAGAAAATAGAGGAGCGTCTTTTTAAGGGAAAGGCGATAATCCTCATCGGCGCACGACAAGTGGGCAAAAGTACATTGATGCAACAAATAACATCAGAGATATCTATGGATAAATTGATGTTAAACTGCGATAACCCTGAAACGAATACCCTTTTAACGACCCCGAGTGAGACAGAACTCAGNCAAATTATTGGTAAAAATAAGGTAGTTATTATTGATGAAGCACAACAAGTTCCAGTTATAGGATTAACTCTTAAACGTATTATAGATCAATATCCTGATGTACAGCTACTCGTTACGGGATCGTCTTCTTTAGATTTACAGGATAAACTTAGTGAGCCGTTGACAGGTAGGAAATATATTATGCATCTTTATCCTTTTTCTACCAAAGAACTTATAGAGGGGAAAGGTCTTATAAATGTAAAAGGCAGTTTAAAACACAGACTTATTTATGGTTCATATCCCTATATAGTAGAACATCCTTCATCGGCAGAGGATGATCTTATGGAATTATCTAATAGCTATTTGTATAAGGACTTGCTTAAGTTGGAGGATATCAGACGTCCTGTACTTCTTGATAAACTATTGAAGGCGTTGGCTTTTCAAATAGGTAATTTGATTTCTTATAACGAATTGGCACAACTTGTCGGGACAGACAGCAAGACTGTAGAAAAATATATAGATTTATTGGAAAAATGTTATGTCGTATTCCGTTTGAATGGTCTAAGTCGCAATCCACGCAACGAACTGAAGAAAGCAAAGAAGATATATTTTTATGATAATGGNATAAGNAATGCCGTTATACATAATTTTGCTCCTATTGATTTACGACANGATACTGGAGCTTTATGGGAAAACTTTATCATTGCCGAAAGGATAAAATATAATGAATATAATAATAAAAACTGTATTTCCTATTTCTGGCGCAGTAAGTCACAACAAGAAATTGATTATGTAGAGGAGTACAATGGTGTTATTTCACCTGTTGAATTTAAAATCAGTCAAGATAAAGCTACTAAGGTAAAAATCCCAAAGACTTTTCANGAATCGTATGCTCCGACAACATTTGATGTCGTGACTCCCGAAAATTATTTGGATTGGTTGGGCGTTAGTTGATAATTGAAAAACAAGAAGGTTTATAGAGCTTAGGTAATAGGAAAATGAACGAAATACTTGTATTATTCCAAGAAAATGTTTACTTTTGTATCCGTATCCTAGCAGTTAAAAACAAAATCATATAATCATCCTAAAAAATGATATTTTTATAAAGATAGGATATTTTATAATGAGAATATAAATGAGAGCGTATGCATGAGAGTATCACGATAAAAAGTGTCGGACCCTTAAAAAATATCAAAATAGAGGATATTAAACCCTTTACGGTGATAATTGGTCCATCATCAAGTGGAAAAAGTGCCTTAATGAAAATAATTGCACTCTTCCGATATATCTATAAGATGGTAAACATTCGTTCATACCTTAGAAATTCTAATATATCCAAGTCTCCTTTCCGTCTTAATTTTAAAAGTCTTACAGAGACTAATGGACTTGCAAATATGTTTTCGGGTGATGATAGTTCCGTACTATATACCGTTAGTTTTGACGGGGGCGATACTTACACAATAGAATACTCAAAAGGCAAATTATCTGCGAATTTTACCATCAAAGATTCTTTCTTGTCGTTTTCAAAAGAAGTTTTTATCTGCGAGAGTCGTAATATCATCCCTAACTGGATGGCTAGACCTGTCTCTAACAGAAAATCATCATTAGGATTTTATTTTCATGAGACTCTTGGAGATTTTGAGATTGCGTCAGAAAAAGATAATATAGTGGAATTAGAGCATGTAGGAATGAACCTGGAAATAAAGAAGGTGAGAGGGCAACAACAATTTCGAATAATTCCTATCGACAAGCATCACAGTCCGATAATGTTGAATCAAGCATCATCTGGCATACAAACATCAATGTCTATACCTGTAATAATGAGACATTTTGCAAAAGATTTCTCTTTTAAAGACGCATTCCAGCGTTCTGTAATTTCTTATCTTTTTGAGAGGGACCGTCTTAAAAGTTATCAGCCTTCAATAGAATTTTATAACCTCTCTAAAATCATTCATGTACATGTTGAGGAACCTGAATTAAGTCTCGACCCTATGGCTCAAAGAAAACTCATTAATCAAATGGTGGAGTACATAGAATTGTCAAAGATCAACGATAGAAATATGAATGTCATTGTAGCAACACATAGCCCGTATGTACTGAATCAACTTAACTTGCTTTTCAAGGCAAACGATATACAAGTCCAAGGAGTTACCTCATCTTGACTTCAATAAAACAGCAGCTTTTCTTGTAGAAGATGGTGAAATTGAGGATTTGAAACTGACGAACGCAAGTATTAATACAATACGAACAGTATTATCTCAAGACATAGAAGAAATATACGATACTTATGACAACCTTCAGTAATTTCGTTAGTATCTTGGAAACCGATGTTCCTCGCTTCTATGAGAAACATTATCAGGGATTGAGAGATAAAAAAATAGGAATAAAACCTAGGTTTGAAAAAGGAATATCTTTTGAAATAAAAGATGATGCTTCATCCGCTACCAGAGGCGTGACATTTTCAAATCCTCAGAAAAAAGAATTTGTAATAATCAATTATGACGAATATTGTAAAAAGATAAGTAAATATTCTTCTGCTTTCGTTGAAAAGAGACCTAGTTGTGATTTTATCCTTCTTGAAGAAAAAAATAAGTCTATAATCATATTCGACGAAATGACTAGTGCAATAGATGCTAAGAACTTAGATAAGCCCATTAGAGGGTATGAGCAAGGCAAAAGGGGAAAAATGCGGAAGCAGCTTTTAAATACAATAGAAACTTTGATTGTGGTTCCGCAAGCAAAAGAGGAAATAGAAAAATATGCAAAAAAGGAATGCTTGATAACTATAATATTATATGAGCATTCCGTGGATCGAGATATTAATGCACCAAAAGTATTTACTCGTTTTTCAAAGGTCGCGATGAAAGAAACTAGAGGTGAAGGTCTTCGTATTAATAACGACAAATTCAAAGATAAGGGTTTTCAATTAACTGAATTGTATTTTGAATCGGCCAATGACACATATAAGTTGTAGGTCAAAATATTATAATTCTCAAAGTGATTTAGATGAAGAAGATAATTATGTTTGCATTATTAGCGGCCGTGGCGATATTTGCGGCGGTGAATATTTTTTCTGTAGATGTAGCTGAGGAAACGACGGCGACATCGGAGGTTTCTGTGCCTGTAGGTCCGGAGTTTAACGCCGACAGCGCCTATTCTTTCTGTGCAGCACAGTGTGCTTTCGGTCCCCGTATCATGAACAGTACCGCTCATGACAGATGTGAGAACTATATCATCGGCAAGTTTAAGAACTACGGCATGACGGTGATGACACAAAAGGCTTTTCTCACTGCGTACGACGGCACGAAATTGAACTCCACGAACATCATAGCATCATATAAACCTGAGGCTACAGACAGGGTACTGCTGTGCGCTCACTGGGACAGTAGACCGTGGGCAGACAACGACCCTGACGAGAAGAACCATAAAACGCCCGTGTTAGCAGCTAACGACGGTGCGTCGGGAGTGGCTGTACTGTTGGAAATAGCTCGTCTGCTGTCTACAGACACGTTGGGTATAGGCGTAGACTTTATCTGTTTCGATGCCGAAGACGGTGGTTCTCCGCAATGGGCTGACAAACAGGATGATGCATCATGGGCTTTAGGTTCACAGTATTGGGCAGCACATCCGCACAAAGATGGTTATACCGCCCGTTATGGCATTTTGTTTGACATGGTAGGCGGACAGGGCGCTACTTTCTATCGCGAGCAAGCGTCGGTAAAATATGCTTCAGATATTGTGGATAAGGTATGGGAAGCTGCACAGACAGTAGGATACTCATCTTTGTTCCCTAATTCCGATGGAGGATGGATAACCGACGATCATATCTCTGTTAATACGGTGGCAAAAATTCCTACCGTGGATATCATCCCCTATTATCCCGACTGCAACGAGAGCAGCTTCGGTCCTACATGGCACACCGTTAGCGATGATATGGAGCATATCGACCGAAACACTTTAAAGGCCGTAGGACAAACTGCAATTCAAGTGCTTTTCAGCACTTTATAACTGATTGAGATTAATGAAAAAAGTCTTGAACTTTTTTCATTAATCTCAACCAGTTTCCTCCCCAAATCATCGCTATCTCCTCCTCGTTAAAGCGACGAAGAAGCAGTTGACGGGTGAAGTTTATGACCTCCGAGCTGTCATTGATTCCTATTATGCCACCGTCACCGTCGAAGTCGGTGCCGAGTCCTACGTGCTCTATTCCCATGATATCAATGGCATGGTATAGATGTTGCATGGCATCGAGGATCGTTGCGCCACCGTCTTTCTTCACAAAACCGTCGTAGAGGGTGATATGTGCCACACCTCCTGATTTTGCCAAGGCACGCAGTTGATCGTCGGTGAGGTTACGTTCATGGTCGCACACCGCCTTACAGTTGGAATGACTGCATACGATAGGGCACTTGCTTATCTCTATGGCATCATAAAAACTCTTCTCGCCCGCATGACTGAGGTCAACCATCACGCCATTGTCGTTCATGCGTGCGATGACCTTAGCACCGAAATCGCTCACGCCACCGTGCGTGTTCTCACTCCTTCGTGCCGAATCGCATATATCATTATCGCCATTATGACAGAGAGTGATATATACGACACCTCGTTTTGCGAAATAGTCCACGTTGTCAACGTTACCCTCCAAGGCCAGACCGTTTTCGATGCCTAGCATAATAGATTTCTTTCCTCTGCGCTTGTTTTCCGCCAGTTCTTCGGGAGTGCTGGCTATCGCCAGGTAGTCGTTTTTCTTTCCCACCATAGCCTCTATCTTGTCGAAGATAAGGTCGGCGTAGGCTTTAGGACCCTCTACGGGAAATGGTGCGATAGACTTAAACGTCTCGCCCTTCTTCGGTTGCGGGAGATAGGCCACCATTGTAGTAGCATCCTGTCTGCCGTCGGTCATCTTATGCAGATCCACCTTGATGCGGCTGTCGCGCGTGGTAAAGTCCACGCCCTGTGGGAAGAACATCGGTGTGTCGCAGTGGGTATCGAGGGTTATCACCTTGGAATGTATCTCTTTCGCCTTTCTGAACAGCGAGGCCTCCTGTACCAGCCACTTAAACAGCGGCAGGTGTTGTGTGAGCCATTCTGGATGCCACTGAACGCCCAACAGCGGTTTATGTTCCGTACTCTCCACGGCCTCTATGGTACCGTCGGGAGCCAGGGCGCAGATACGCAGTCGCTCTCCCGGTTCTTTCACTGCCTGATGGTGGAAAGAGTTGACGGTGAGATGGTCGCTGCCGAAGATATGCGACAGTAACGTGTCGGGTTCAATCTTCACGGTATGCGTACACTCGTCGCGATCGGCATCCTGACTATGTTTTATCAGTTTGAAATGCGACCCCATGCTCTCTTCGATATCCTGCAACAGAGTACCGCCGAGGGCAGCTACGAGAGTCTGGATACCACGACAGATACCTAGGATAGGCAACTGTCGGTTGTATGCCAGTACCGCGGTCAACAGTTCCGCCTCGTCACGTTCTCTGTTTATGCTATGTAGTCGGGGAGAAGGTTCCTCACCCACCCACAGCGGGTTGATGTCACCGCCGCCGCTGAGCAGCAGGGCATCGACGTTATCTAAAGTGTTGATGATAATATCCTTGTCGGTTACAGGAGGTATGACCACGGGTACGCCGCCCGCTTCAACGATAGACTTATAGTACCTGTCGAGCAGTTTCAGGCTACCGTCATCGTAATTGCCCGTAATAGCGATAACAGGGCGTTCTGTCGTCTCAGGATAATCGGAATAGATCTCCTGCAGCGCCGATTGTAGGTCGTAGTCACCTTTTCCCATAATGACAATGATTTATCAGGTAAACAGTTAATAGTTACTTTGTCTTCTTAGTGTCGTCTCCCTCTAGGTCCACCACAATATCGCGGTGTATGCTCTGTTCCAAGGAGATGAGTGTCTCTGTAGCCACGATACCAGGTATGCTCTGCAGTACCCCGTTGAGCAGGTGCATCAGTTGCTCGTTGTCGCGTGCATACAGTTTTATCAGCATGGTGTACGGTCCCGTAGTGAAATGGCACTCCACCACTTCAGGTATCAGTCGCAGTTTCTCCACCACGCTCCTGTACATGCTACCGCGTTCCAATGTCAGTCCCACGTAAGTGCAGGTGGCAAGCCCCAAGCTCTTTGGGTTTATCTCGAAACTGCTGCCCATCAGCACGTCCTCGTCGATAAGGCGCTGCACGCGCTGATGGATAGCGGCACGAGAAACGCCGCATTCCGTTGCAATGTCTTTGAACGGAACGCGAGCGTTTTTAGATAGTATACTCAATATCTTTCTATCGAGTTTGTCTATTGTATACATGAAAATTATTTTTTATGTGGAGCCATTCCTGGTCTTGGACCGCCCATACCCGGTCTCATCTGAGGACCCTGTGCTCTCTTTGCGTTAGCCTCAATCAGTTCTATCTTGAAGATAAGAGTAGAGAAAGGTTTGATATCTCTCTTGTCCTGACTTCCGTAGGCCAAGTTCTGAGGAATGTATACCTCCCATACGTCACCCTCTTTCATCTTTGTCAGAGCCTCTGTCCAACCCTTTATAACCTGGTTGGCACGCAGTGTAGAAGGCTGTTTGTCGAACGTGGTCTCGAACACCTTACCGTCGATTGTCTTACCCTCGTAGTTAACTTTTACGAGTGAAGTATCTTTAGGAGTAGCACCGTTACCCTCTTTGATCACTTTGTACTGCAGTCCGCTAGGCAGAGTCTTTACACCCTCTTTCTTAGCGTTCTCAGCGAGGAATTTCTCACCTGCAGCCTTGTTTTCCCCGTACTCTTTCTCCATATATTTTGATTTCACTGCCTCCATCATCTGAGGTGCAACCATCTGAGCCTCTTCCATAGTGAATTTCTTGCCCTTGTTGGTAGTAGCAGCGATGAAACCAGCCAGATAGTTGTTCAGATCCATCTTAGATGTAGAATCCTCTCCGAAGATACGACGGTTGAAGCCTTCATACATGGCGCCACCTACCTGCTGTCCTATCTGCAGGCCCATCAGGTAAGCCTTCTTTGAAGGGTTGTCACCGACTTTGGCAGCCTCGTTGAAACCTTTGATAAACTGATCCATCTGCAGGGTGTCCATACCCATCTGCTCGAGGTAAGGGAGCAAACCGTTTGTTTGGCACATACCGATAACATAACTCAGTGTATCGATATCAGACTTAAGATCTGCCTTTGGAGCAGAGTTTCCACAGCTCATAAGAGAACCTGCGCATGCAGCAGCTACAGCTGCTGATAAAATAATTTTTTTCATTTCTGTTTTTATTTTACTTGTATTAATTCCACATCAAAAATCAAGGCTGCATAAGGAGGTATGGAACCGCCTGCGCCCATCTCGCCGTATCCTAGGTGGTAAGGTATGAAGAAACGGTATTTCGCACCCTCCTGCATCAGTTGCAGTCCCTCTGTCCATCCTTTTATCACTTGGTTGAGAGGGAAGGTAGCCGGTTCACCGCGTTTCAGACTACTGTCGAAGAGTGTACCATCCACGAGCATGCCCTCGTAATGACAAACCACGCTGTCGGTAGCCTTAGGCTTCTTGCCGTTACCCTCTTTGAGTACTTTATACTGCAGACCGCTAGGCAGGGTTATCACACCCTCTTTTTGGGCGTTCTCTGCAAGATATTTCTCGCCTTCGTCCTTAGCAGCAGCTCCACGTTTTGCGGCAGCTTCCAACTCATCACGTATACCCTGAAGGAAATCTTCCATGACAACAGGAGGCATGCCCATCTGAGATAGCTGACTGCCTATATTCTTACCAATTTCGTAACTTTGTGAATCCATTTCTCGTTTTTATATAAAATTCCGTGCAAAATTAGCAAAAAAAAATAACAAAAGGAAAGATAAAACGAAAAAAGAGTGCTTTCGCACTCTTTTTACGTATCGTGATAACAAAGATTCTATTTATTACGTTTTTTATGAATACCAGTGGTCTTCTTTAGCAAATTCTGTAAATCTCCAGATTTAATAGAGGAGTCACTCCACCAATCGAAGAAATATTGGTATACTACATCATCTTTTTCTAGATACAAACAGAATGAAATAGCTGCAGCATCGTAATAATCTTCATCATAATAGGTGTCGAATCCTGCTATTTCACATCCCTTGCCCGATGTAAAGGCTTTAAATAGTTCGGAGATGATAGCAGTAGGTTCGGATTCAGAAGAACCAGACTCAGTATAAGGAGCTTTGTGTTTCAGCATATTATCCTCTATTTCAAAAGATGACACCGTCTTCGTAGTCGAATATTGGTTCGCACCGTACGCAGAGTATTCAAGCGTCATTGTATCTTTATGGAATAAGATTTCAAAGTATCCTTTATCACCATACTCTTCATCGCTGATGTCAGTATACTCTTCTGTTTCTATATCATACTCATAGATTGTTGTCAGCACCCAGGCGCCAATCTCTTTATCGTCCTTACTGTTTGCAAGATCCACGTATCCGGCACAGTCGTTATAAAAATCATCCATGTCATAGCCTGGTACCCACTCGTCCATGTTGTCAACTTTTTCGTATGATATATAGTTGATGTCATAATTTTCGTCACTAGCGATAGAACCTTGGTCAAGCACTATAGTCTCCACTGTCCCTCTTTTCTCATTCTTTCTCTCGGAAGATTTCTGTCCTATCGACTCTACCTTTATGGTATCCTTAGTGCCATCACTGTAGGTTATATACATCTTACTGTTCTTCAGTGTAAATGGATTCTCCTCGCCGGGTTCCCATTTTTCCTCCTCGGAATCATAATCATAGAAGGTTATGGTACCCTCATTACCCGTCTTAGCCGTTATCTTTATGGCCGTGTTTGAGTCATTGTACTTATAATGCGCGGTGTCAGTGGGTGTAAACCACCACACGCTGTTGTATGCGGCTATCCACGAACCGGCTATCTCAGATACAGACGATGCAGCCTCATAGTAGTTGTCATCGTCCGACTTACAACTCGTCAGCAGCACCGATGTCATCATCATCGCTGCAGAGAGTAATCCTATATATTTTCCTGTTGTTCTCATAATCTCTGTTATTTAAAATGATATAGCGAAAGATGCACCAACGATATACGAATTCATATTCTTCTTTACTGTAGATACTCTAGGATCCATTTCGCTGCCCAACATCCTATGAGTAACGCTCTGACCTGCATAGAAGTTCAGCCAGTAGTTAGGGTCGTACGTCATCGTATATTCCTTACGAGCAAAATCGTAGTCGAAGAAGAGACGGAAAGAGAACGTGCTCTTGTATCCGTATGTCAGTGACAGTCCCGTACCGTATGTTATGGTGTTGTTGGCATCGATAGAGAGGAAATCCCAATCCTGTTCGTATTTTCCGTCAACAGTATAGAGGGATGCACCCGATGCATGGCCGCCCACCTCGAGGGCGTTCATCATACTCGTTCCCACCAATAGTTTTGTACCTAAGGCGAGACGCTCGCAGAAAGGATAACTGAAATATACTCCCGCTGCAGCATTAAACTCCGTCAAGTGGTCAGACTCGATAGTAAGCTCAATCTCATTAAGTGGTTCCTGTCCTTCTTCGGAAGACCAGTAAGCGATATCTTTTACCTCCTCATAACTAGCACGTTCATCTTCTACAAACTCGGTAAAGTTACCGATAGGTGTCGTCTTTACTCTCAGTCGTCCACCGATACCGATGTATGGGTTGAGGAAATAGGCACCTTCCACGCCCACAGCTGTAGAAGCACGGAACTTAAAGGCATAACCGTCACCGAAGTCAAGATTTCTTGTACCGAAACCGATACCCATGTTGATGCTGAAGAACGACGGGTTGGTGATAAGGTTAGGATGATCCTGCAGGTCACCGCGTTTCAGACCTTTACCTTTGAAGATAAGGTCGGCGAAGGCATAACCCAACTCTGTAGATATTATACCGATACCTGCTCCCGACAGCACGTCGCTCACCCAGTGGCGGTTGTTGAGCACACGCATGGCACCTGTGGCAGTAGCTATGGCGTAAGCACCTACGGAGAACCACGGACTACGAGTCATACCATATTCCTTATGCAGGATAGTAGCCGCCGTGAAAGCCGTAGCCGTATGGCCTGAAGGCCATGAGTTGGCCGTACTTCCGTCAGGACGCATCTCGCTGGTCCATGATTTCAGTGGATTGACGATAAGGGCCATCATACCGAAAGAGAAGGCACTGCTTACAGCATAGCGCGGGAAGTTGCTTCTACCTTCGTAGCCCGCCACATTGAGTACCGTACTCAGTGCGAACGGCACAAACTGCGTGTAGTTGTCAATCTCAGAATGGAAGTTTGTCATCAGACGTGTCTTTGACGATGACGTCTGATCGTAATTCTGTCTAAAACTCTTCTTTTCAGATTTTGCGATGATACCCGCAAGTACGAGTGGAACACCGGAGAAAGAGATGTCGTCCATAAACTTGTACGGTTTCACATCCTTCGATTCCACGAGTTTTTTCCAGAACCCTTTCTTTTCTCCATTTGCTGTTGAATACACGGAGAGATAGTCCAACCGTTTATCTTCCAACGGGGCAGTGTAATCTCTCATCTGCTTTTCACCTTCTGCCAACAAATCCACCTCATCCAGTTTCAGTGGTTCTTCACTACTGAAGTCCACCGCCCATAGGTTGCAGGTTAGAAAGATAGCAAACGTAATTAAAAAAATTTTTTTCATAGATAAAAATTTTTTTTAGTTGATATCTCAACGTTTTGTTAATTATTCTTGTTATTTTTCGTAAAATTTATTCATTATATTGCAAAGATACAAAAAAAATCTCTGCAACAAAAAATTGCAGAGATTTTTTTCTTTATAGAGATTTCTCTTTAGATTCTAATTATTTTTTATACCCCACAAATATTCGTATAATTCTACCAATCGTTGTATAAACTCTCTTGTAGATATAGTGTAAGCCGTAGGATTACCTTCCGGTGTAACGTTATTTGACAATAACCACGTATACCATGAATAAGTATTATCCTCATCTGTTGTGTACACTCTGAATTTCAGGGTACCGTATATCTCATCCATTTCATCCTCTGTATACGACACAGTCTCCTTTGGGTTTAACATTTTTTGTTTTGAATTCAGGTAGATAGACCAGGCGGATTCAACTATCAACTAATTTAAATCCTTTTTTTTTCTTCATGACAATAAGTAATAGAAACCAATTCAAAATGCAGGCGGTAGATATTATTGTTGACCTGGAACAGCACGACATCATACTCGATGACAACGGCGATATGCTTATCGGTCCTTCTGACACGCAGGAGCGACAGATGCTGATGCTCTGCGGCAAAGGTGACTTGTACCGCTATCCTACTACGGGAGTAGGGATAACGGAGTATATCGGAGCGATAACGGAAAAAACACAATTATATGACATCATCAACCAACAGTTACATAACGATGGAAAACAGCAAAAGGCAACAGAGTGAGAGTCATCTCTTCTTCTATACCGAGGTAAACGGGTGGGACAGTAAGGCGTTTCTGCGCCGGTTGCACTACTTGGAGAACGAGGTGCGCCCCTCTCTTATCACCATACATATCAATTCCTGCGGCGGTTCGTGTGTGGAGGGCATCGGCATCTTCGCCGCCGTGCGCAACAGCCCCGTCCGTACCCGTTGCATCATCGACGGCATCGCAGCCTCTATGGCTTCGGTGATATGGGCGGCAGGTGATGAGCTGTATATGCGCGACTATGCCTTGCTGATGATTCATAACCCCTTTCTTCCTGATTCCGATGACGATAGCATGTCGCCCGCGGTGACGGCTTTCCGCAGTCAACTGAAGACGATATATATGCGTCGTTTCGGGTTCAGCGAAGAGAAGGCAACAGAGATAATGAACGGAGATGAAGGCATGGACGGCACCTTCTTTACGGCTGCGGAGGCAGTACGCGAAGGGTTCCTGCCACAAGACCATGTCATACATACTCCTCAGATTATAAACTTTAAAAATTTTATCATGGACAAAAAGAATTTGCGAGAGGTGGCCGCCATGTTAGGCATGGACGCCGCCGCTGCTGACGATGAGGCACTGGTATGTGCCAAGATCAGCGAGACGATGGAACAGATGAGGGCTCAGATGCAGGAGAAAGACACGTTGTTGGCAGGCAGTACACAGACGGTGGCCAACCTGCACGACCGTGTGAAAGCTCTGGAGACGGAGGTAGACGGATACCGAAAGGAACGTGAGCAGGCTCTGCAGGCAGAGATAGACAGTGTGGTGGATGAGGCTATCCGCTCTTGTAAGATAGAGAAGGCGATGCGCGCCGACTGGGTGACGATGGCACAGGCCAACCTGCCGCTGGTGAAGAAAGTGCTCGACAGCATCCCGGGAAAGGTGGATATCCGACAGGCTATCGCTGCCGATCCCGACAACCAACAGATGGTGAGGGAGAGCATGAAGGATGCGGAGGCGCTGCTGCAGGAGAAGGTAGACGCCGTAGTAGGAAAAGATTTTAAGTTTTTGAAATAATTATCGTATCATGGGAACATTTAATTTCGGACAAGGAGAGAGTAACTACACGGGTGAGGTGCTTGAGGATCTTATCACCTACACCGCGCAGGAGAACGAGACGTACAAAAACGGTTTGGTGCACGTCAAGTCGGGCATACAGAAACGTTACACGTTGCCGGGCGTGTCGCTGAAGAAGATCATACAAGACCGTAAGCCTACGCCCGATGCCTCGGTGGGCGAGTTTACGTTTGCCGAGAGATATCTCGAGCCAAATGATTTTATGGTCTATATCGAGTTCAACCCTCGCGATTTCGAGAACTACTACCGTCCGTTCCAGCCTACGGGTAATCTGGTGTTCCGCACCCTCGACCCGAAGGTGCAGGCGGTGATGCTTCGACAGGTGATGGAGAAGAAATCGGAATATATCAACACCGCGATATGGTGTGCCGCCGACAGTGACACGGCAGGTAAGATAACCAATGCCAGCGGCGAGGGCGACTCTTTCATCGGTAGTGAGATAGAGGCAGGCGCGATGAAATATTTCAACGGTGCCATCGCCCGAATGTTACTCAATGTGAATGCTGATCCAGATACGGAAGATGCGAAGTCGGGAAAGGTGACTCTCACCAGTGACTCTGCCTTTGAGACGGGAGAAGATGTGAGAAAAGAGATGTATAACATGTACCACGTCTGTCAACCTAAGATACGAAGGAAGAGGGGACTGACGTTCGTCATGGACTACGCGACATGGGACAAGTACGATGCTTACATGTCTTCGCAAGGCTATAAGTATACCGACGACCGCAAGGAGAACCAGCTGATGTTCCGCGGACATCGTATCATCCCTATGGCGGCACTGCCTGAGAACACTATTATCCTAGGCAATTTCACTCCCGATGCCGACTCTTCACTGTGGATGGGTATCGACTACAGCAACGATGAGAACGTCGTGGTGGTAGACCGTCTGCAGGCCAACTCTGAGCTTTATTTCCTGAAAGTGCTGTTGAAGATGGATGTCAATATCGTGCGTCCGTCGGAGATTGTCGCCCATCTTCCTTATCTCTATATCGGTTAACGTTATGGCAACAAAGACAGCATTAGGTGGGGTCTTTATGACCGATATAACGGGGAATATGAGTACCACTGCCGTGACGAGCACCGAGAACGTGTGCGGCATGATCTTCGACGTGTCCTCGCAGGAGGAGTACGACAGCATCTTTGACGGCAGCGCGGCGGCGCAGCATTTCCAGGACGGACAGGTGGTGGAGCTCACTTCTTCCAAGGATCTCGACGACTACGGCATTGACGAGTCTCTGATGTGGGGACTGCCCTACTATCATATCTCGCAGTTCTTCACCCTCGTGGGTGAAGGACAGCGTCTCTTCGTGTCGTTCTCCATGTCGGCAGGCAAGGATATGTCGGCGATAAGCAGTATGCAGAACGCTGCCAACGGCATCATATATCAGATAGGCGTATGGACGAATGTATGTCTCTGCGATGATGAGCTATACGGCAGCGGCGAGTACCCCGTCGTAGACGGTGGACTGCTCACTCTCTGTCAGCAACAGGCGGAGATACTGGGCGGTAAGGTGGGCGTGACCAATTTCGAGGGCAACTCCCCCGTCAATATCCTTATCACGGCACCTGTGGTGGGTGGTATCGACTGTGACTACCAACGACTGCCCGACCTCTCTTCGATGGGTATGGAGAAGATCTCTGTACTGCTCGGACAGGCGTCTAACACCGCCACGCATGCGTTGCAATTGCAACTGTGTAAGCATCTGCAGCATCATCCTGTGGTAGGTTGCGTGGGTGCCGCCTTGGCTATGCTCGCCAAGGCACCTGCCAACAAGAGCATCGGTTGGGTGGGAGGTTATAATCTCTCGGCGGTGATGACCGACGCAGAGTTGGGCTTCGGCTGTCTCGACTACGATGATGACGGATGGACCGCCGACACCTCGTTTACCGCTATATCGGCACTGGGTTACGTGCGTCGCAACAGTTACCTGCATCAGAAAGGTTATATCTTTCTCACTCCGTATGAGGGCATGGAGAAGGGTGTCTTCTTCTCCAGCGACCAGACACTGTCTACGGGCGACTACCGCAGCATCGTGCGTTGCAGGGTGATGCACAAGAGTCGTAGGGTGGTACGCTTGGCTCTGCTCGGTTGGGTGAACCAGGACTGGACGGTGGATGCCGCTACGGGACAGCTGTCGGCGGCGGATATCTCGGTGATAAAAAACAGAGTCCTGGAGGCGATAGACAAGAACATGGTGGAGCCTGTGACGCGAGGACAGCAGATAAGCGGTAGGGCGTGCGAGATAGACGCCACGCAGAACATTCTGGAGAACGATGCCCTGGAGATAACCTACTACCTCGTTCCCCGCGGCATCTCCATGGGTATCTACGTCACCGAAGGCTTCGTAACAAGTACAACATAAACATAACGCGTATGGCACAGATAGATAATGTAGCTTACAGCTGGTCGATGATCCAGCTTAAATCGAGTATCCTCGGTGATCAGGGCGGTGAGAACGGTCTGTTTATCGACTGCACTGCGATAAAATGGTCGGCGGTGCGTAAGGTAGCCAACAACTACGGTCTTGGCGGTCAGCCCCGTTCCCGCGGTTTCGGTAATGTGGTATATAAGGCCAGCATCCGTCTGCCTTATTCCACACAGCAGATGTTGGCCTCGCTCGGTAAGGGCACCCTTCTCTCGCTCGGACAGTTTGACCTAGTGATATCGTGGGGCAACGACCTGGCGGAGAGTGTCACCACGGAGACCTACACACTAAAAAACTGTATCTTCAACGAGAGTGCTATGGAGGTGAGTCAGGATGATACGAGCATAGAGCATGAGTACGACCTCAACCCCTTCCGTATCTATAGCTCTTCGGCACAGGCCTATAACGTGAGTTGGTCGCACGAGCTGTATCCTAAATTGTAACCGCCATGGACACGTATCAACAGCGGTACCTCACAGACGACGATTATCTGGCTTTGGTGAGCGAGGAGCATTTCGTGCAACTCGTCCACGGTCAGAGTCGCCGTCTGCTGCAGGCGGAGACGATGGCAGAAGCGAAGGTCATGGCAGCGCTCAATCAGTATTACGAGGTGCGCGAGGAACTGGAGAAGGGTAGGGCGGCACAACCGATAGACCCCGATAACGACCCCCGCTGTGGTAGTCTGGTGACGTATATGACGATGCTCGCGGTGTATTACCTGCATGCTATCATCAGTCCCCGGAATATCTCTGAGACGCGGAAAGAGATGTATCGCGATGCCCTGCAGTGGATAGACGATGCGGCACACCTGCGTGTCAATCCCCAACTGGTGCGACGCAAGGATCCTAAGACAGGAGAAGACAAAGACGACTGGACTATGGCGTCGTTCTCCAATGACAAGATCGTTTTGGACAATAATCCGTGGTGGTTCTGACATGATGACCGTAAGCACTATTATCCCCCGTTGGATCGTCCGCAGCGACCTCTTCTCGTCGTTGCTCCTGGGACGAGGACGATGGCATGAGTTCTTCGCTATCATGCACTACACCATACACCTCACCACACCCCTGTTGTCGATAGAGAAACACCTGCCGTTGCCCCTGCCGCACAGTACCACGGTGAGCAACGTGCAGAAGACCTACTACAGTAATGTGTGGAACAGCAGCTCCACCGTCTTTCACCATTCGTGGCAGTCGTACGACCAACGGGTGTTCAACAACAGCATGCAACGGTTTAACAGTATCCTGCAGCAGTTGCAGGACAGCAGCGTGCAGATAAGTACCGAGAACCGTAATATCCTGCGGTCGGCCTACCTTCGGCAACCGGCGGAGGAGCATCATAACCATTTTACCATCAACGTGAATATCGATACTATGCATGCCGCCGACCGTGACGAGGTGGAGCGCGTGGCAGAGGCTATAGCCGATATCCTGGATAAAGAATGTCGTCATGAGATATGGTAGAGTATTAACTAGTCAAGGAGCGTTCGCAGCCCTGGATATCATGGGTCATCTCTGTAGAGATGCCCTGATGCTGTATGTCGACACCGCCACCACTACGATGGTGTGGTACGACTGTTGCGCCCTCATCGACGTCTCCTCGCGTCGTAACGTGGTGCTGCAACCCGTGCAGGGACGCGACTACAGTCGTAAGGAACTCATCTCAAGTGGTGACAACCTCTTTCACGTCAGCGGACGTATCGTCTGTCCTAATGCCGAGGAATACCCCGCTGCCGATGTGCGCGTGTTTCTCAATATGATGCGTTACGACGGAGTGGTGAACGTCAACAACGAGGTGATAGACCAATACGGGGTGAACAGACTGCTTATCACCGACTATCGTCTTGAGAACGAGCGAGGGATGAAAAACGTGCAACCCTATACCTTCACTGCCGTGGGCATGCGTCCTGACAACGAGGTGGAGGTGACGGGAGATATACTGAATAACGACAGCAACCATGCAGCAAAACTATTCCGACATAACCTGTCTTAGTCACCAAGGTGAGACCGACAGACTGTATACTCTGACCTGCAGCATCCGTATCTGGAACGACGACGAGAGCATCGAGATACACGAATGTCAGGATATCGAGATAGAGAGCAGTTACCGACGATTGGTGGGTACCGCCGTGTTGAGTATCCCCTACAGTGCCCTGTCCTCCTACCGCACGTTGATAGGCAGTAGGATAGAGTTGAGGCTCGGTTATGATAGTGCCGACCTCGTCTTCAGCGGTTATGTGGTACGATGCACCGTCGACATGGTGACCGTTTTGGAATGTGATGACCTTTTGTCGGTGCTCCGTCAGCGGAGTCTGCCTATGACGCCCACCTTTCGCAGTCTCACCGCCGCCGATTTCCTCGCTAGCGGCAGTCGTTACGATGTGTTGCGCGGTACAGGCATCATGTTGCATCCCCACTGTGACTGTAACTCGATAGTAGTAGGTGTAGTGGATCTCTGCGCCTATTACAGCGTCGCCGACCTGTTGGAAGGATGGCAGAAACGCGGTATCATGAGTTACGGCGTGTTACAGTCTGACGGTACGATGCTGTTGCGCGTCGGTTATCTCTCGTTACCCTCGGGCAGCGAGCTGAACACCACCGACCGCCGTCTGCTGTCATACACAGACAAGACATCGGTGGAGGTCATACAGTCAGATTTCGACGTACCTTCGGGAGGCGATAACCTTAAGTCCACGCACGTAGACAAGCGTTATGTAGCGGTGCGCGTCATGGGTGTGTTGTCAGACGGCAGGTATTACCGTTCCACCGTGCGTTATGCCGCCCGAGGGAGCAGTAAGTATGAGTTTGTCAACGAGCACGCCCCTCGCAGTAGGCGGAGTCAGAAACGTAAGGGAGGCAGTCGCGGTAAGTCGTCGGCCACGGTAAAAGCCCATCAGGACATGCGCGACTACCTTGTCTTGCCCCTTTATTCCACGCATACAGGCGGTAGTGAGACACTTTTTCGTCAGGAAGCCATCGCGGCACTGTCACGTTATGCCGGAGGAGGAGTAGGAGGCACCCTCACCACTTTCGGTGACGTGGCGGTGCATCCCGGTGATGTAGTAGGATATATCTGCAGACATCATGAGGCGAAGACCGGTTTTTACCTTGTCGAGGGCGTTCGAATCCGTTTTGGTGTGCGAGGTTACCGTCGTGACCTTGTCATGCCTTTTAAATATGCTGATTTAAGTTATACTAGTGATGAGTGACATAGCGAGACAGATACAGCAGTTGGCCCTGCGCGGGTATGTAGAGAAAGACGGAGCCTTGGCAGGTACGGCGAAGGTAAGCGGTTATGTGTGCGGCATCCACAGCGATGATGAAGCCGATGAAACTTTGCGTGGAACTATCGACGTACAGGAATACAACAGTGACGGTGATGAGTTACAGACGGGAGAAGGTTTTCACGAAGGAGTGCTTATCACTGCGCCTTATACAGGTAGTGGAGCCTATAGACTGATACCCCGTATGTATTCCGAGGTAGTGATAAGCAAGGACCCCGTGAGTCAGCGGGAGTATGTAGTGTTGTTCTCACATGTAAGGGTCGTTGAGGCTTTGTCGAGTGAGAAGATTACCCTCGGTGTTACTCCTACCGAAGATTTTCATGAAGGTGACAGCGGTGCTGATGTTGGCGGTCTGACGGCCGTAGGTGATGAAACCTCTATAGTAATGAAAGATGACAGCAGTATCACGATGACAGCCGACAGCTTGTCGTTACAGGGCAAGAGTATCGTGTTGGGAAGCGGTAGTGACAGCATGGTATTAGGGGATAAGCTCTCCGAGTGGTTATCCGATCTGTGCAGTGCCATCAGCGCCATTACCGTCAACACCCCGCATGGTGTCTCGTCGGTGCCGCTTAACGCCCAGCAGTTTAGTGCTTTAGCGTCGAAACTGCAGGAAATTTTGTCAGAAACAGCGAAGCTTAGTTAGTTGATAATGGATAATGGATAATTTTTTATTAACAGCTAAAATAATAAAAAATGGGAAAAGATGGATAAAATACAGGCGTAAACGGGCGAAAGCCCGAAAAGGGTGGGTGGGCAAAAAGAAAGGCCGCAAGGGCGGCCTTTCTCAATTTAGATGCGTAGTACCTATATTACATATAAGGTGATTGCTGGTTGGTAAAAGCATCCTCCACGACTTTCTGAATCCATGTTGTAGGTTCGGAAAGTCGAGGGTCATACTTCTTCCTGTTTTTAATCACGCGACAGATACATTCACCGCATACATCATCGATCTTTTCTTTGTCGTAGCTGTACCTGTTTACCGCATCTCTGACAACTTTCATCAACACTTTAACTGCATTTCTATTTTTGTCTTCTACCCCGTTACGGAGAAGATCTAAGAGGCCATCATTTTGATTAATAAAATGTTTTACCATCGTATAAATATATATTTAATATATACCGTGCACTATTGCTCGGCATTTGTTCTTGTCCTCTCATGGTTAAAATCCGAAAAGATGGGGGTTATTTTCGTACAAAGGTACTAAAAATAGTTGATAATGGATAGTTGATAATTGATAATTATAAAAAAATCTCCGAAGCTTTTGCTCCGGAGATTTTTTAATAGATTTATATAAATAAATGACTAACTAATGAAATTACTTCTGAACGAACTTCTGACCGTTCTTGATAACAACGCCGTTGTAGTTAGAATCAACTTCCTGACCTGCGAGGTTGTATGTGCGACCGTTAGTCTTAACGTTCTCGTTAGCACCGTTTACCTCATTGATACCTGTTGGATCTACTGTTGGGTCACCACCTGTCTTGTCACCATGCCAGTATCCGTAGATGTTGATTACGTGGTTGCCACCGAAATCTTCATCAGCAAGCTGTGCACATTTTTTGTCACTTATTACCGTATTGTAGTAGTTGACGAGCCAAGTCCATGACATCATGTTGGATGCGCCTTTTACGATTTCCTCGTTCCACTCGTACTGTACGTTCTCCTTAGTCTCCTTGTCGACGTAATAGTATGCTCCGTTCTCCTTCATAGGAACGTACCAGCCGTCGAATGTTAGAGTATCATACTTGACAGTGTCAGTGAGCAGGTAATCAACGAGAGTGTCGTTGTATGTTATGTAA